>JACKQG010000203.1_pt1 | contig 87474 bp, 79 predicted proteins | sample 8237621 | NCBI WGS metagenome assembly JACKQG01 (sample SAMN15677084, study PRJNA649215) | marine metagenome | biome: marine; feature: Black Sea; material: saline water; isolation source: suspended particulate matter (SPM) from the Black Sea western gyre | collected 2013-06-09/2013-06-10 | depth...
AGCAGTTGTAATGATCATGATAGTATCATCCCTGTTCTTTATTGGATGTTCAACTCATGTCCATTCGGTAGGCACCGGACCTCAAACCGGTCAGGTTGAAACAGCTCGTCAGTGGTATATTCTTTTTGGATTAATACCATTGAATTCTGTTGATACTGGTGGAATGGCGGGGGGTACTGCTAATTATGAAATTAAAACTTCAACAGAAGCTTTAGATATTATAATTGGTATCCCGGCTAGTTACATTACAGTATCATCTCGAACGGTAACCGTGACTAAATAGTATGAAAATACGGTTCTCATTTATTTTACTATTCCTAACAATACCATCATTAGTAGTTGGTCAGAGTTTTGGGTATAAAATGATAACCATACAAACTGAACCCAGTGGCGCAGAGCTTTTTCTAAATGGACAACCATTAGGGGAAAGCCCTGCCACTGTTCGGGTACAAGATGGATTACTTGCACCTCAATATTTTATTCGTGTAGAATTGGATGGATATCAAAAGATGCTAATGCCATTAGATCAAAATTGGAAAACCGGGTTAGCACTAACAGGGGCATGCTGTGGTATGCTATTTTTACCAGCATTAGCTATATTAATCTATGCAAAAGAGCATGAACCAATTTATACAATTTATTTACAAAAAGATGAAACTTCTTCAATGCCATTTCGGTTTGATCCAGATACTGGGCTACCTATTGAATGATCCCTTTTATAGTATTAGTTTCTCTTTTTATTTCTAGCATTCAGGCTCAAGATTTAAATGTGGATTCGCTAATTAATCAGAATGAAATTGGTATAATTGAACAATCAACATTTAGGTTAATTAAGTCTTGGCAGTCCATTTCCTATAAAAGTAAAAAGCTTAACTGTCAATTTTATCCATCTTGTTCAAATTATTATGCATTAGCAACTAACCAGTTTGGAATATTAGGGGGGAGTATTCGCGGTATCGATCGTTTTGTAAGATGTAATCCTGGGGCGGTTGGATATCATTTACAAAATCCTAATGCAGAATTTCATATAGATGGTCGTCTTGTTGATAAGCTCGAATCGAGAAAAACTATTTCATTAAAAAAAGCTACTCAATCACCTGTTTTATTTTCAGCGATACCAGGATTTGGAAGGGCATATTATGGACATAGATTTGATGGCTTTGTGAGTTTTACATATGTTTCAGGATTTTCATACCTTGCTTATAATTCATTTAAATCAAATAATGATTTTATAGGAGTATTTTCAAGTATTATGGCTCTGCTTTTCTGGTCAGCAGATATTTTCGCCACCAATCAATTAGCATTAGATTAATATTAGTCTAACAAAATATTTTGTTTTTGGATTTTATTTTCAATTAACTTAACAGTTTCAGTTCCCTCCACATCCAATAAAAAGGATGGTTCTGGAGCATCATTAACAATATTCACTTTTCCTTTGAGAAGAATAAGTTTCCCAGTTTTCATTTTAGCGGTGAGATGAATCGGTATATCATCATTAAATGCAACATTTCTAAGTAATTCTGGAAATGATGTATTGAGGAGTCTTTCTTGCTCTTCTCTGTTTATTAGGCTGAAGTAGTCATGGTTTATTAACTCTTCAGGTGCATATCCTAAAATATCACAAAGGGGTTGGGTTACATCACGGAATGTGCCGCGACGAACCGTACACTGTGCCCTCTGTGAGTTTAGAACTTTTTTTCGATAGGACTTTCTAAATTGTTTCTCAGCCGTTTATTTTCATTCATCAAGTAATCAATTTGTTTTTGCAGGGTTTGGATAATGGATTTCATTTCATTTTCTCCCAATTTATTTTCGAGTGGTATTGCATCATTTTTAACAGGATTTTGTGGAATAAAATCAACTCTTCCGTCATCATTATATTTTAGAGATTGCTTAAAAACAGCCGCCAATTTCATGAGATTTTTCCTACGGATAACTTTTGTGGAGCCTGTCCTCCAGCGATAAATAGTATCTCGGGCTACCCCTAATTCTATTGCAATTTCAGCATCAGATTTTGCTGTTTCCATCAATATTTGCTGTATGCTACTTCCTATTAATAATTGCTTCATAAGTCGATAATAAGTTACAAACACTTATTAATATAAGCATAATGTAATATAATAAATAATACTTGTTGTATATTGCTGTATTGCAGTACTTTTACATTATTAAATTAGAAATTAAAATTAGAATAATTAAAAAGTAATGCTATAAATTTAAAAAATTTTGTTTAACTACAACAAAACCTTGTAAAATTATTGCAACAAATGAATTATGATACTAACGATTATGCTTACGGTGATTACAGCAGTGAACCTGTAATTAAACACGGTGAAAATAGACCTGTTCACCTTAATTTTGGGTTTATGTATGCAGTAAATGAATCTTTTCGATTTGGTATGCACTTCCAATAACCATTTGTGGCATTTTACTGGAAACTATAAATAAGGGTTTACACACTTAATTAGGAGATGATTATGAATAAATTAATAATGGCATTTTTATTGTTGTTAACAGTTACTACTGCACAGAATACGGAGAAAATTTCCACTGGGCAAATGAATGCCATCGCTGTGTTGGCAGGGCAAAAAGGTCTTGACCACAAAGCATTAAATAATTTAGTTATTCAACAATTTAACCTCAACCTGGATCAACTCAGCAAACAACAGGCAGCGGATTTAATTACTGAATTTCAGAGCAATAGTTCAACGCCGAGAATTCAGATTGAACCAACTAAATCACCTCCCTCTCAAGTATTGGCTGAAATATTAGAGGTTGGCATGGCGAAAAAATTTCATTTACGAGATGGGAATATTATCCACGGTTCAATTTCTGATATAATTGATGGAAATTGTAAAATTGTTACGAAAGAAGGAGTATTAACAATTCCCATGACAGACATTTTAGAAGAAACAGTAGATATTATTAAGAATGATGAGGCCCGTTACAAAGGTCCTTTATTAAAAGAGGACAGAACATCCATTGTGTTACGATCTAATTATGGTGATGTTAATATCAATAAAAAGGATATTAAAAAAATGGACAGGTATCATGGAGGAAAACTAATCCCCTGGGTAGAAAATAAAAAAGAATTCTATCAAGGAGAGGCACAACTAACTTCTGTTTTCTTGGACCCTACAGCTTTTCCTTTAGATGCCAATACTTTTTATATAAGCGGGTTATCAATCGGTTACGGATTTACTGATCGATTCATGGTTACCACAAAATTTGGATCAAATTTTAATGGTGATTTAAACTTGAATCCTAAAATGCGATTTTTACATAAAAAGACTTCTGATAAAGAAACTGCTATGACATGGGGAATGGGATTTCATAGAGCTTACCCAATACAAAAAGTTGTGAGTAAATACTCTCACGCTTGGAAATTTAGTGATACAGATACAACCTTAAATGAATCCAGTGGATTTACATTAGGTAATTTGGGAAATTATATTTCTGATGCGGAAACCAATGTGTTAGTTGAAGCATATCTGGTGTATTCATCTCGAAGAGAAAACCCTACTGGGCGAGGAAAGGTGGGTTATTCCGTTGGGTTTCAATCCAGTAATATGTTTTTTCTAACTGAGGATACATATGCGTTTGGGAATAAAAATATTGAATTTGAAAAGGATAATTGGCAGTTCAAAATTCCCTTCAGAGCTTGGATTTCATTTGAATATGATCTGCAGAAAAAACTAAAATTTGTTGGGTCAATGTGGGCTGACAACAGTAGCAGAACTCTGGATTTTGAAGATGTTGTGGAAGATTATTTTGGTGATGAAGGAGAAGCTTTTTCACTTGATGGAATGGGCGGTAAATATAGTATGTTTGATTTTGATTTTGGCTTTTTATATGCCATTAATAATAACTTTCGCTTGGGGATTCATTTTCAACAGCCCTATATAGATATTTATTGGGAATTTTTTGAATTTTAAATGAAATTGGTGAATATATTTATTTATTTATGGGCGATATTGTCTCTTGGGTTTACTCAATCCTACGATCCTGAAACTGGAGAGATTATAAGAGACAAAAATAAATCTGAAATACAATTTGACCCTTTAACGGGAGAAATAATTTCAAAGGTTAAGGTAAATTCAACATTTAAAACCAGTATTAATATAAAGCAGCTTGCCTACAGGGATGCTAATGATAATTTTAATACTCCGTTAACTTGGAGTATTTTAGGAGGAGGTATATCCCTTTTTAGCATTCCACCTTTAGCGGGTTTAGGAATAGCAATTGGTGGTGAAAACTTAGGTTTTGTTGGATTCTTAGGGGGAGTATCAATAGCAGTCGGGGGTGTGCCAATGTTATTAGCAAAAAATGAATCCGATCCTTCAAAATATGTCCTCCAACAAAATAAATTACTACCTCTTTCAAAAGAAGAAAAATTGCAATACATTAAATCTTATTCAAAAGAAATTGAGAAAAAAAGGATACAAGCAATTAGAAAAGGTCAGATTGGCTGGGTTTTAGGTGGGTTTGGTTCAATATTATTTTTAACAATGATTTTTAGTTAAATGTTTAGAATAAATTCACTATGGTTAATATTATTCTTTTCATGCCGATCTTTGGTGACAACTTTTGAGGATGTTGAGAGTGCCATCTATTATGAAGCTGTACCGCAGAAATCCGCTGAATTTAATAATTCACTAAAAGTTATGACCTGGAATATTCGGTTTGGTGCAGGGCGAATACCCTTTTTCGGAGATTCCTGTGGTGACAGGGTACTTATGACCAAAGCGGAAACCAAGGGCTATCTAAATAGTATTGTTTCTTACATTAACTTAACCTTACCCGATATACTGCTTTTACAGGAAGTAGATGTTTCCTCAAAACGCAGTGCCTATGTAAATCAACTCCAGTACATTTTAGATCGCACCCATTTGAATTATGGTACGTATGCCTCAATGTGGGATGCTGAAATAGTGCCAAGTGATGGCCTGGGGAAAGTAGATGCGGGGAATGCAGTATTATCCCGTTGGAAAATAACCGATGCAGAACGCATTCAGTTGCCCCTCCGAACGGATCAAGATGCACTTACCCAATATTTTTATCTCAGACGGAATATTCTTAAAGCAAAAATTGATTTACCTTTAGAAAATAATTTCTATGCTGTAAATACCCACGCTACTGCTTTTGCAACAGATGATACAAAACAGAAGCATATAGACAAATACGAAAAGGTATTAGAAGGTTTATATTCACAAGGTTTCATATTTGTAACTGGTGGTGATTTGAATTCAGTTCCTCCAGGAGCAGATCCCACAGATTTTTGTGAGGATGATAGCTGCAGCGATGAAAGTTTCCACATAGATGCAGATGGTGGTCCCCATAGAGAAGGGAGCTATTTTAATAATTTCCCCAGTGAGCCTAACTTAGTGGAACCATTTTATAGTTACAGCCCCGCTATAAATTTAGATGATACAAGAGATTCAACTAATTATACCCATAGTCCATGGAATACAAATGCTAATAACACCGGATTTTCTGATGTAGATTATTGGGATAGAAAATTGGATTATCTTTTTACCAATTTTGAAGATGGTTTTATAAATGGTACTACTCATCAGGATGCACACGAACTCTCTGATCATGCACCGGTATCTGCTACCTTAACTTTTCCAAGTCAATAAATAATTACCAAGATGCATATTACCAACATTTACCCCTTACCCAGCCTCTCCCTCAGGGAGAGGAGTATAATGCATAAATTTCTACACAAATTGAATTGGGATAGGGGAAATTTATTATATCCTCTTCTCCCAGGGGAGAAGACCGAGTTGAGGGGTAAAGAGAGAAAGATTTTATTCAATATTGAAATAGATTAAATGAAAACATCAAGTGAACAACCTCCCAAAGGCAGAACAAAATTAGCCCGTCATTTTCGAAAGAATATGAATGAGGCAGAGGCAATATTATGGTCACGATTACGAAATAATGGGTTTGGGGTTAAATTTAGAAGGCAGGTTCCTGTAGGAAAATATATTGTAGATTTCTTAAATGGAGATTAACCTAATTGTTGAAGCAGATGGTTCCCAGCATGGGGATAAAAAACATAGTGAAAAAGATTATGAAAGAGATCGGTTTCTTAAAAAAGAAGGGTATTCAATTATAAGGCTATGGAGTAGTGATATTATTCAATTTTCTGATGAAACATGCCAACTTATTTATGAAAATATTCAAGAAATAATGACTAATAAATGAAAACAGCAATTTTGTTTGTTACCCCTCACCCAGCCTCTCCCTCAGGGAGAGGGGTATAATGCATAAATTTCTACACAAATTGAATTGGGATAGGGGAAATTATAATAAAGCCTCTTCTCCCAGGGGAGAACCTACCCGCCACTATTAATTTTAGTTGGCAGGCGGGGACTGAGATGAAGTGTTTAGAAAAAAAATGATAAAGAATATTTATTTATTAATTTTATGTTTCATACTTTATAATAATTATATTATTGCGGGTGATACTGCTTATCCAATTGAAAATGGGCAGCGTCAGATGGGTGTTTTTCAACCCCGCATTTATGGAATGAATAACAATATAGAAATCAGTACCCACCCTTTATTGTTTTTTGTAAAACCAAATATTAAAGTAAAAAAATACCATGGTGAAATGAAGGGGTTTGGAATAGCATCTCGCTATAGTTTTGATTACCCCACCCCATTGTTGAAGTTGATACAGCGGAAGGGTAAATTTGGTATATTGTCAAAAGACCCGGATATAGGGGATATCCCAAGCCTGTTTGTTTTTCAAGGTGAATTATTGACAACAAAAAAACTCGATAAAAGTTCGATTACTGGAAAAATAGGGTTGTCCTTTTGCCCTGGCTGTGAAATAGATAGTCGTCATCTAGTTGATTTGCCATTGGCATACCCGCGCATGTTAGTTTATGAGAAAGGGCTCTCCACCAATATAGGGCTGGATTATTATTATAAATATTCTGAAAAAGTATCCCTTAAAACAGATATTGATTTATTTATCATTCCAGATAAAGATGTATTTATAGAAAATAAGTTTATTATTGAATACCAATTTTCTCCGAAATATACTCTAACTGGAGGCTTTAAGCTAACCCAAGGAACCTACCCCTTTGGAAAACAGTTGGATATTTTTCCACTCATTGATTTAAGTTGGAGTTGGGAAAAGTAGTGACACAATGTATTGTGACAGTGCAGTCCACTTTTAACAATTAATCAAATCATCCCCTTATCAGCCATGCTGGTATAGTCATTACCGGCAATAATCAAATGATCATGGAGTTGCACATCAATAGTTGCACAGGCTGCTTTCAATTTTTGTGTAAGGTTTTGGTCATCCTTTGAAGGATTTGGATTTCCAGATGGGTGATTGTGAACAAAAATAACCGCTGCCGCATCTTTTTCTAAAATCAGTTTAATAACTTCTCGGGGATAGACAGCACTGGTGGTGAGGGTTCCCTCAAATAATTCAACAATATCCAACACCTGATTTCTACCATTGAGTAACACCACCAGGAAAACTTCTCTTCCTCGATCTCTGAGATTATGACGGAGATAATCCAATACATTCTCCGAGGATTGAATATAATCTTCTCCAATAATTTGTTCTTTCAAATATCTGCGAGCAACGGATTGAACCAGCTTTAGTCCAAAAATATTAGCATCACCAATGCCTTTAATATTTTTTAATTGTTTGGGGGTTGCTTCTAATACACCGCGAAGTGACTTGAATTTACTTAGAAGAAGTTTTGCAGTAATTTTCTGGTCTCGGCGATTATCTGCCAACTTGAGTAGTAGCTCAACAACCTCATAGTCTAAAAAACCATCAATTCCGCCAGAGAGAAATCGCTGACGAAGGCGCGCATAATGCCCTTGCGGGGAAGAAATTTTATTCATAAGACGATACCTTTAATTTAATTAGGATAAATTACATTATTGATGAAATATGTAAAAAGGTTAAATTCGCTTATTATATTGGAATTAAATAATGTCCATTGAAATTAACACTATTGTAAAAAATAACAAAATATAAGCAGGAGTAAAAATGATTACAGCCATTGATAATGTTTTTGGAATTTTTGTGGGGTATATTGCTGAAGTCCTATTTTATAAAATCTATGGGTTCCCTTTTATCGTTGTGGTTCTTTTAGTAGGTGCCATTACATTTTCTTTTTATTTTCGATTTATAAATATCCGCGGATTCAAGCATTCAATAGAAATTATTCGTGGAAAATATGATAACCCAGATGACATTGGTCAAATAAGCCATTTTCAGGCTCTTACCTCTGCACTATCTGCCACCATTGGATTAGGAAATATTGCAGGGGTTGCCATAGCCGTTGCACAAGGAGGTCCCGGTGCAGTTTTCTGGATGATGTTTATTGCAGTTTTCAGTATGTCAGCAAAATTTGTATCAGCGTCCCTGGCTCAAATGTACAGAAAGGTAAATCCAGATGGTTCTATTTCTGGTGGTCCAATGTATTATTTGGATCAAGGTCTAAAAGAAAAAGGATTATCGAGGTTTGGTAGAATATTGGGAATCATGTATGCCATATTTATAATAGGCGGAGCTTTTGGTGGTGGCAATATGTTTCAGGCTAACCAATCTTATGAACTTGTGGCTACACAGGTACCCATACTAGCAGCCAATAGTTGGTTATACGGGATCATTTTAGCTGGGCTTGTGGCATTGGTTATTTTAGGAGGTATTGTTAGAATTGGCAAAGCCACTGAAAAAATTGTTCCGGGGATGGTTCTCATTTATGTAGGAGCTTCTTTATGGATTTTACTGGCGAATTTAGAGAGATTGCCAGGAGTAGTTAGTTCTATTTTCACCCAAGCATTTACTCCTGAAGCTTTTTATGGAGGGTTTATAGGTGTTCTGGTAATCGGAATAAAGCGAGCCGTATTTAGTAATGAAGGTGGTGTTGGTTCAGCTGCTATTGCTCATTCTGCTGCCAAAACGGATGAACCAATCCGAGAAGGAATGGTTGCAATGATTGGTCCTTTTATTGATACCATCGTCATCTGTTTTATGACGGCATCAGTTCTCCTTATTACAATTGAAGACAATGAACTTTTAAAAGAATACAATACGGCTAAACACGAAGTTTACTCATCTGAATTGGTACTGGCTTCAGCAAATGGAACGGGCGAAATAGCCATTGCAAATGTAAATCTTTCTCAAGCTCAAGAAAGGCTTATAAATGCTTCCAAAGGAGCCGAATTCACATCCAACGCATTTAGTTCGGTATTCCCATGGTTTCCCATAATTCTATCTATTGTTGTATTTCTATTTTCATATAGCACCATGATTTCCTGGTATTATTATGGGGATAAGGGTTGGAATTATTTGTTTGGTGCCAGCTCTATTCCCATTTATCAAGCCATCTTTTTAGGATGCATATTTTTAGGTTCAGTAACTAAATTAGGAAATGTTTTAGATTTCTCTGATATGATGATTCTATCCTGTGCATTCCCAAATATCATTGGTGCATTCTTTCTTTTACCGGATATTAAATCAGCCCTCAAAGATTATTGGTCACGCTATCAAGCCGGAAAATTTCAGACTTATAAATAAGGGATGTAATGAATATAAAAAAGCCGCAAGTAATTGCGGCTTTTTTATTTCTGTTACATTTTCAAGCTTATTTTATAAGCATCAATTTTTGAGTTTCTGAAAATCCACCAACTTCAGCCTTTATGAAGTAAATTCCACTAGGGACATTTGAAGCATTCCATTCCAGTGAATATTTATTTGCAGATTTATACCCGCTCAGTAGAGTGTTCACAATTTGTCCATGTAAATTAAATATTTGCACATTTACATCCCCCGCTTCAGGCATAGTTAAGGTTAAAGTGGTAACCGGATTAAAAGGATTTGGATATGCAGAGCTTAAATTATACCTAGCTGGAAGCGATGTTGGTATTTCATTCTGGCTATTGGCTACTATAATCTCAATTATCTCAAATTCACCCTTGAAATTGAATAGATGTTCAGTTTCAGGTGTAATAACCAAAAGATGCGTTTCATTTCCAGTTGTTAGATAATCTGAAAATAGAGCTTTATTTGTCATTTCAATTGAAAAATTCGAACCATGAGCCAATGTCAATTGAACACCACCAATAAAACCATTTCCTTCAATGGAAAGAGAATTATCTTTTAAAATTAGGGATGCGCTACTGGCATCATCGATCCTTCCGCCACAATCACCAGCAAGAACACAATTAGCAAGTGTTACAATATCCAGCACATTATATCCACCATCACCATTGAGATCTCCAGCACAACCATATTGAAGTTCACTACAATCTCCTGCTAATACGCAATTTGCTAGGGTTACTATGTCCAACACATTCCATCCGCCATCTCCATTAAGATCGCCTAAGATACAACCACCTTCTTCATTAAAATCATCTTCATTTCTTGGCATGATTTTGAATTCACTATAACTATATTGAATCACTCCCGTTATTGAACCGTATTCATCTCCTACTGTAACGGTTGGCCAATTACCATCAAAAAAGTAATCATCCACCAGTGCTTGACCAGACCCATCATTGATTAACCAATTTCCAAATTCATCTATTCCTTCAACAGTGATATTGCTGACTTTTACCAACATGCTTTCATATCCTTCTCCTTCAAAAGAACATACTATCCCTAAATCGCCAGTAGAAATTGATAGTGGGTTTACAGAGTTTCCACTTGAAATAGATGTTGATGAAGTAACATCTTCGAGCTGAGTGAAACTATAATATTCATTTACAGTAGCAGACAGAATGAGTTCATCCCCAACTTGAGGATTTACAGATGTATCATAGACATATATTCCACCCCAGCTATTTACTCCCGGTTGTGTTAAAAAGAAATTAGGATATTCTCCTGGTTTAACTGCTGTTACCACCCCTGATGTGATGACTGTTTCACCAACCATTGGTGTTTCATAACAATATTCTCCCTGAACTGTTGTATACTGAATATCCTGAATTGTAATTGGGCTTGAGATTGTAATTGTGATTTCATCAGTGGCTTCATTAAATTCATTATCAAAAACCGATAATTTAAAGGTAAGGCTTCCATCTGTATTGGGTGATGTAAAGGTGGTAATTGCCGCTTCTTCATCGGATAAAGTTACTACCGTTCCACTTAGCTGGGTCCACTCATATGCAATTATATTTCCATCAGGATCATAACTGGAAGAACCATCTAATGTAACGATAACTCCCGGTGATACACCTTGATTGTCACCAGCATCAGCAACTGGGCAAGTAGAACATAAGTTTAAATCGCTCATATTTCTGGGAAGAATTCCAAAAGCACTATAAGCGTAATCAACGACTCCCACAATGCTTGCAAACTCTTGTCCAGCAGAAGGGTCAAGCCATTCTCCATCGAACATATAATCATCCACTTCACAAGGACCGGATCCATCGTTGATTGTCCAATTTCCAAATTCATCAACGCCTTCAACGGTTATATTACTTACTCTCACAAGCATACCTTCCAGAGATTCACCTGTCGCCGTACAAGAAGATAAATCCGCTGTGGAAATATCTTTAGGAGTCGTAGAGTTTCCCTGTGAATCTACTGTACTGGAAGAAACATCCGTTAATTCAGTAAAACTATAATATTCGCTTACTGTACCGATTAAGGTTACCTCATCTCCTACAACAGGATTTTGATTTCCGTCAAATACATAAATACCTGCATAAGTATCTGAATCGGGGTCCTGTAAATAAAAGCTTGCCATAGAACCCGGATTTACTGCGGTAATTACTCCAGAAGTTTGAACACATTGTTGATCATAATCAGACTCATAACAGTAGTCCCCCTGAACATCGGTATATTGAATATCATAAATGGATAATTCTGTAGGATAAACACAGCTTCCATCATCGTCTGTTGCATAAGGGTCATAATTGCAGGCTGATACATCTGTACATCCTGCAGAAGTTCCACCTGGATAATTCACTGTTGCACTATTTGGAGCTGTAACTGTCACTAAGTCAATAAAATAAACAGTTGGGTCGGGACCTGATGAACTGCTGTATAATCGAGCTTCGATTACGAGAGCTTCTTTTCCACTTTCAATAGTCCAAGTATATTCCACCTGTCCCCATCCAGTACCATCGGTATAATCACTATTTCCACCTGCTGAACCTTGATAATCATTAATGTCAGAATTTAGAGCATATCCACCCCAAATTCTTAGAGATGGTGCTGAACCTTCAGTATCATCCCAACCATAAAAACTTGCCGTTACTACATCTCCTGCATTAAGGTTTTGAATATAAGATATATATGCTCTGGGTGTACCGGAAATAGGTGATTCAGAAACGGTTAACATGCGGGAACCATCATGGGGTGAAATCCCGGTTGTAGTTCCTACATTACCAGGGCTTGATAGGTTACCGTAACTTCCTAAAATAGTTCCAGATCCATCTTCCCAGCTATAGGAAGTCGTTTCTTGTGTAAATGTTAATACTACAAACAGACTAAAAAATATTAGTTTTTTCATTTTTTTCTCCAATTATGATTATTTCCTCCGCCAAAGGATAGGCTGTAATTTACAATAGGACGATGTATCGAGGAAAGATTGTTTTTCTATTTTTTTTGATTAATAAAAAGTAACCCCAAAGCTACAAATTACTCTTCTCCACCAATCCCTAAAAATGCTTTTACACCGTTTTCAATTTCATTACAGATTTTTTCATTATCCTGTAAATACCGTTTAGCATTTTCTCTTCCTTGACCAATTTTTTCTTTATTATAGGAATACCATGCACCCATTTTGCTGACAATTTCAGCTTGTACTGCGAGATCAATTAAATCACCTTCAAAAGAAATCCCTTCTCCATACATAATATCGAATTCCGTATTCTTAAAAGGAGGGGCAACTTTATTTTTTACAACCTTTACCCGAGTACGATTTCCAACTACTTGTTCCCCTTCCTTAATCTGCCCTATACGTCGGATATCTAATCTAACGGAGGAATAAAATTTTAGAGCATTTCCACCGCTTGTGGTTTCCGGACTACCAAACATCACTCCAATTTTATGGCGTATCTGATTAATAAATATAACAGAAGTTCTAGATTTGGAGACAGTGCCAGTAAGTTTTCGCAATGCCTGAGACATGAGTCTTGCCTGAAGTCCCACATGCGTATCTCCCATATCACCATCTAATTCTGCCTTTGGAACCAATGCTGCAACTGAATCAATTACTATCACATCTAAGGCGCCACTTCTAACCAGAGTTTCGGTAATATCCAATGCCTGCTCGCCAGTATCCGGTTGGGAGATCAGCAGATTATCCGTATCAACACCTAATTTTTTAGCATATTCAGGATCCATAGCATGTTCAGCATCAATGAATGCTGCATAGCCTCCTGCTTTTTGGGCTTCGGCTATTATGTGCAGGGTAAGTGTAGTCTTCCCAGAAGATTCAGGTCCATAAATTTCTGTGATTCTGCCTCTAGGGATTCCTCCTATCCCTAATGCAGCGTCTAGTGATATAGATCCAGTGGAAATTCCCTCAATTTTTACGATAGAATCTTCACCCATTCGCATTATTGATCCCTGACCAAATTGCTTTTCAATCTGTGAGATTGCTAAGTCTAATGTTTTTTCTTTCTGTTGTACTTCCATTGGAATTTTCCTTTCTTTATCAGTTTAACGGGAACTCGTTTAGTATTCTATATTTTACCCCCTCTTGGAGTAATTGACTTTCAAACAAACAAATAGAATTAACATCTAATTCTATCGGGGAATATACGGTGTTCAAAAATGGTAAAACATCAATTTTAACAATATTCTGTGGAATTTTTGCAATTGTAATATGAGGGGTGAATGTCTTTGCTGGGGTTTTATCTGTTATTTTCAGGAGAGATGATTCAATTTGTGTGTGCAATGATATTAATTCTATCGCACCCCTTTTTATCCCCAACCAGAGCACTCTCGGAGAATCTGAAGAAGGAAAAGCTCCAGTGGATTCAATGACCATTTCAAATTTGTTTTGTATAATCTCAGCCTCTAATGATTGAATAATACCTTCAATATTTTTAATTGATAGATTCCCTACAAATCTCAGAGTTAAATGAATATTTTCTGATGGAATCCAATTTATTTTTTCTGAATTCCCAGTAAATTTTGATTTTAAGACAGCGAGGAGGGGCTTGATGACTGTGCTAATTGGGACTCCAATAAAAACACGTTTTTCATTAATTTTTTTCAATCGCAAGTCGTGTTATATTTAAAGCGGCTGTAGTGGTCATTTCCCGATGGATGTGTCTACCGTAATTAAAATTATATTTTTTTACCATAGATTTTTCTGGCGTCACTACTCCAATATAAACCAATCCAACTGGTTTTGTTTTAGTCCCACCCTCAGGACCAGAAATACCTGTAGTACTGATGCCAATATCAGCTCCAGTTTTAGCTCTAACTCCTTTTGCCATTTTTAGGGCAACTTCTTCATTTACTGCTCCGAGAGTATTAATAATATCATTGGGTATATTTAACAGAGAGGATTTCAATTGATTACTGTAGGCAGTAACACTTCCTAAAAAATATTCTGAGCTTCCAGCAGTATCTGTTAAACGCTTACCTATTAATCCACCAGTGCAGGATTCAGCTGTGGCAATTGTATAATTATTTTTAATTAATTTGAGTCCGAGAACTTTTTCTAAAGTGTCATTATTTATCCCATAAGCATAGGGCAACATAGCTTTATAAAATTCATCTTTTACATCTTGTAGATTATCAATTTTATTCAATTTATTTATTCTGAATGATACACCTGAATAGTGAGGTAAAAATGCATATCGGTATGAATGTGAATAATTTTCCATTAACCCATTTACTTTTTCTGCTAAATGGCTTTCCATAATTCCAGCTGTTTTTATGGTGATGGAATTTTCTACTGGAGATTTTTTAATATATTTAGGGAGGATATGATTTTTCACCATACTTTTCATTTCTCCTGGCACTCCTGGCATTATAAAGGTATGTGTGTCCTTTATTAATATGTGCATTCCAAGGGCCGTTCCATTTTCATTGGGTATAACATCAGCTGTTTTTAAAAGCATTGCCTGGCTGCGGTTACTTTCGGGCATTTTAATGGACCTTTTTTCAAAATGATGTATTAGTTGAGTATAATAACTTTCATCAAAAATCAATTCATCATCCAGAAATTGCCGAAAAGCCTCTTTGGTTATATCATCATGGGTGGGTCCTAATCCGCCTGTTACAAACAGTAAATCAAATTTATCATTTAAAATATATTGTGTTTCAGAAATGATATCATTTAGGTTGTCTCCAATGGCAACTTTTTTTGAAATTTTGATATTGTAAGGGAGGAGGGTTGTTCCCAACCAGGAAGAATTTGTGTCAATGGTGAAACCCTGCAAGAGTTCATCGCCAATGGTTAATACAGCTGCGTTCACAAAATGAAGGCAATACCAGAAACAATTGCAAGCGTAAATAAACCAGCTAATACATCATCGAGCATAATTCCCCAGCCACCAGGCAAATTCTGAGCTTGATAAATAAAAGATGGTTTTAGAATATCAAAAAATCGGAATAAAAGAAACGCGAAAAGGTAAAGAACCAAATTGTGGGGCAGCATAAAAAGTGAAATTCCCATACCCACAGCTTCATCAATTACTATTTCTGAGGGGTCATGAACTTTCAAATATTTAGCAACTTTGTGAGAGGAATACACACCCAGCACAAAGAGGATTAAAATTACTGAAAAATGAACCGATGCTGTGATAGGGAGAAAAAGCCACAATACTAATGTCCCCAAACTCCCACATGACCCCGGGGCGAGGGGAATTTTACCCAAGTAAAAAAAGGTGGCTGCAAATCGCCAAATTGTCATTTATTTAAAAATAAATTTTCTAAGGTTTTATAATTGTAATACACATAATGAACACCTGTATAAAATGTAATTATAGTAGTGATCACCATGAGGTAAAAAAGCGAATCTTTTAAAAGAAGTTCTGGAATATCTATTTTATAAGAAATTAGGATTAGGAATACCAGAATAAAACAAATAGTGACAATTTGGAGAAATGTTTTCAGTTTGCTGGCCTTACTGGTGATCATAGTGACACCTTTGTATTGCATGAGTGTACGCAAAAGTGTTACCAAAATATCCCGAAATGAAATTAAAATTATCATCCATAGTTTTACGGTAGTTGTCAATACTGGGAGAAGCATAAATCCATAAAAAGCAGATAGTACTAATAATTTATCTGCGAGGGGATCAAAATAAACACCAAACTGAGATTCAATATTATATTTTCGGGCAATTATACCATCATAGGCATCAGTTATAGAGGCAGCGATAAAAACGATGAGAGCCAGTAGTTTCCCATGGCTAAAATCTGAAAATAAAAAATATAAGAAAACCGGTACTAGAAGAATTCTTGTTGAAGTTAGAAAATTAGGAATCCATTTATATTTCATACTTTTTAATTTAGTTCAACTCTTTCATTTATGGATCGCGTTAGGGTAGCTTCATCAACATATTCTAATTGCCCTCCCACTGGCAACCCTCTTGCTAAGCGTGTCATTTTTATGGGTTGAGTTTCTAATAATTTCGAAATATACAAAATTGTTGCCTCTCCTTCAATACTGGTGTCGGTTGCAACAATAAGTTCTGTTGCGGTTTTTACCCTTTCTATTAGGGAATCAATTTGCAAGTCATCAGGACCGATACCATCTAATGGAGATAGAAGTCCGCCCAATACATGATAGACACCCCTGAAACCCGTTTTTTCTATGAGATAAATGTCGGAGGGGTCTTCACAAATGCAAATAATTGAACTATCTCTTTTTTCATCAGTGCAAATTTCACAAAGGTCAGCTTCGGCAATATTATGACAATTATTACAGGTGTTGATTTTAGTTTTTACATTTATTAGAGCTTGGGAAAAATCTTCGATTTCTTTTGAACTAGTTTTTAAAACATGCAATCCTAAACGATGAGCAGTTTTTTTCCCAATTCCCGGAAATTTAGAAAAACCCTTAATTACCTTTTCTAATGTTGGGGGTAATCCGTCCATTACATTCCAGGGATTTTCATTTTTCCCATCATACCACCGGTAATGGAATTCATTTTTTCCTCGGCAACTTTTCCAGCATTTTGCAATCCTTGATTCACTGCTGCCAAAATCATATCTTCAATCATTTCTTTATCTTCGGTTAATATTTCTGGGTCAATGGTTAATGCAACAAGTTCTTTGTGACCATTCACTGTAACGGTTACCATTCCTCCCCCTGCCTGCCCTTCAATTTCGATCGAATTAAGTTCTGCCTGCGCTTTTTCCATTTGGCTCTGCAATTCCTGAGCCTTTTTAATCATTTTAGTCATTCCGCCTTTTGGTAACATTGTAATCTCCTATCTTATTATTTCACCTTCAAATGTTTCTAATACCTTCATAAATAAGGGATGTTCCGCACTTTCCGGTTTCTTTTTTTCTGAATTTTCTTCGTTATTTTCCTGAATATGAAATTTAATCCTAATTTTCTGGTTTAACTTATTATTTATTACCGATGCAATTTGCTCAGCATCTTTCTCCAGCGTTTTCAAATGAAATCTATGTCCATTAACGAGCTCAATAAATAATTGTTTTCCATCAAAACTGGATAATTTTGCCTCCTCAAGAAAATGAGCAATTTTGGAATTTTTCTTTTCAAGCTCCTCGATAATTTCATTCCAGGAATTTCTAAAATCATCAATTGTTAAATTATTATCCGGTTCGGGTTTAGGCTCAGAAACTGCTGAAGCAATTGGAGTTGACTCAGATTTTTCGACTACTGGGCTATCTTTTGCTGACTGATGTGATTCTATCGGTTCGGTCTGAACAGGGGGTGAAATCGATTTATCTATATGTATGGTTGACTTTGGGGGTTCAGCTTTTTTAACAGAAATCGTTTTCGGTACATCTCCCGATAGAATACTGGCAATATCAACACTAGAGTCCATCATTGATAATTTTATAAAAAGAGCTTCTAATGAGATAAGGGGTTGTTGAAGAAATCTTAATTTGGATTCAAATTGGAGAGATAAATCAAGCATTCTCAAAAAATCTGCTGTAGAAAACCGGCAATTATTTTGGAGCCAATTCAAGCTTTCTTCTGAGAGATTTAATTTACTGGATTCCCCTGTTTTCTGAATCATACAGTTTCGTAGGTATTCGTTAAATCCGTTTATAAAATCTGAGATTGCAAATCCCGAATCAATAAGTTGACTCAGCTGATTAATTACTACTTTATGATCCCTTTTTTCCATTGTTTGAATAATATTTAGAAAAACATTTTCCTTAATAATTCCCAGGACATCACGGATTGTTTCAACATCTAAAGCATCGCTGGCATAGGCAATTGTTTGGTCTAACAGGCTCAGCGAATCCCGTAAACTTCCATCAGCTTTTTGCGCAATGAGGCGAATGCCTTCTGTATCATATTTAATATTTTCAGATTCTAATATTTTTATGAGATAATCAGAAATATCATTTATGGAAATCTGTTTAAAATCAAATCGTTGTGTTCTGGATAAAATGGTTGCAGGTACTTTGTGTGCATCTGTGGTGGCCATAATGAAAATTACATGGGGAGGGGGTTCTTCCAATGTTTTTAATAATGCATTGAAAGCTTCCTTTGTGAGCATGTGGACTTCATCGATAATATAAATACGGTATTTACTGCTGTTTGGAGGATATTTTACTGCTTCCCTTAAATCCCTCATTTCATCTATCCCTCTGTTAGATGCCCCGTCCAATTCCTGAACATCCAAATTGCTTCCTTGGGTAATTTCGGTACAGTTTACGCAGGATCCGCAGGGGTTATTCTCAGGTGGATTTTTACAATTGAGAACTTTAGCAAGAATGCGGGCAGTAGTTGTTTTTCCCACGCCTCTTGGACCAGAAAAAATATAGCCGTGTGCAACTCGGTCTGAGCCAATAGCATTTTGTAAAGTACGGGTTACATGCGTTTGACCAACGACTTCATCAAATCGTTGGGGTCTTAATTTTAGTGATAATACTTGATAACTCATATTATTATATTGTATTTAAAACTGTGCACCGGTAGTTGTATTTCCTGTTTAAATGATCTGTTTTACAGCCAGCTCAGTTTCAGAAATTTACGGCACATAAGCAATATTTCTACCGCTGCTTCCTTCCGGATCTGACGGGATTAAAAACAAGTCTATTGCGTAAAGCTGAAAGCATCAACACCACTTATAAACCATTTCAAATTCAGCAAAACCCTCCTACCGGTATTCAATCCTGCATTAAGCGGGTTTCAGGATACAGGGAACCGCTAACTCCCCATCTAGCACAGATTAATAGCTAATCTTGTTTATTCCGTTGTAGAGAGAATATAAATTTACATTGGTTAGAATATGCAATTGGAAGAAAATGAATTTGTCATTGTGCTCCATTTTCTGATAATTCTACCGAAAATCCCTCTAAAGTATAAATGATGCCGTCATTATTAAAATCAGATTCATCTTCAATTGTTAATAAAGGTTTGTCCCAATTAAAACGCCATAATCCTATGAGTGAATCGTGATAGGAATACCTATAATAATCGCCCAATTTATTCGGATGGGCATATTGAAAAGTTATGGTACTATCTGCAAGTCTGGTATTCCAAAAGCGGACTTCATCAATATAGCCATACCAGAAATTTTCACGAATGGTTCGGGTTTTGTTTACAATGCCACCAATATTTAACATATTTCCCACAACATCAATAATTTTTTCATCACTGAATATGTTGGTTGAGTCTATATATAATTTTATTCCCTTAGAATTTGAAAAGAGGATTGATATCAGATAAAAATTGTCCGGGTCGGACCAATCCAGCCAGCTAAACTCACTGGGAGTTACATTTGAATTAATGATTGTGGTAAGAATATTTGGCTGATTAGCATCCCTTAATAATGCTAAGGTTATTCCATCCGTGGAGTCAATAATTGAAAAAATAGCAGGGGCTTCATTGGTATCTACCTCCCCTCCTGAAACCCAAAATTGGAGGGTGAAATCATTGGATTCTAATTTCATACTGTCGATTTTAGCAAATTCAATCCAACTGCCCCCTGTAAAATACAGACTATTATATTTCCCTTCCTGAATTATTAAATCAATACAGGAAAATAAAAAGAGAATGGGCAATAATTTTATAATTCTCATGGATTAGACCATCCAGAAATATAGTCACTATATTTTCTTTGACCATTAATATCTACTACGGCTACGGAATAATACCAGGTTGTCCCATTGCCCACATTTCTGTCCATAAACTTTTTTTGTAAAGGGTCAATAATGATTGCAATCTGTTGGGAATTATCAGCATTCTCATTGGAGGATCTCCATATTTCATATTGGTAAAAATACGTTGAATTTGAGACTGGCTCCCATGTAATCTGAATAAATTCATTATTATTTTTACTCACATTTGAATTGGTTAAAGATATTTTTCCGGGGGAGATGAAATTGGTGTAATTATAAATATAACTGTTTCGACCACTATCCCCTGCATTTACGCGAATCTGATAAAAGTAAGAATAAATCCCCGATTCTTCAGTAACCATTGAATCGGTAAAACTGGTGTCATTTTTTGTAAGAGTTACTAATTTACAAGCACAATTTTCAGAATTAATGAGGTCGACAGCATTATTATTTGCAACTCGATATAGAATATAATCTGTAAAATTGTCATCAAGCTCTGCTGTGGTTGACCAATTAATTATACGATGGTATTTTGGATATTCAACATCCGTAAATTCTTCCCCTTCATTCCATTCACCATTCCCAAGATCTGTAAATGATTCACCCTCATTCCAGACGCCATCGAAATTTGCGTCAGTAAAATATTCCCCTTCATCCCAAACCCCATTTCCAAGGTCAGTATAAATTTCTCCAAAATCATATATCAGATTTCCTCGCTTAACAGTTTCAATCTCATATCGAAAATTTGTCACCGGGTAAACAGGTCTGGTGAAAATTTGGATACTGTCCACATAAGTTGAATCAACCGCAATAACCTGTATTGAAATATCCCGGAATTCACCAGGGCTCATCCCACTAAATGTATGTGAGTTGCCACTTGGGTATATATCTTCCCCTGAAACAAATAATTTAACTTCTCCTTCAGTAGTGTTCCAGAAAATGGTTACAGATTCGAGAGTGGAACCAGAATTGGAACTCCACAAATTAATCTTATAATTTTGATTGGGCAAATTAGATATATTATTATTAATTATAAGTGATGTTTCCTCACTGCAGGAAAAAATAAACAGAAAGAGAATAAAATATATATTTAATTGTTTACTCATCGGCTGGGTATTGGCGGGAGAGATTATTTTTTCGGCTTTGAAACTCATCAATTTTTTTCATTAACGGGAGTGGATTACTACCTGAAGATTCTGCATTTTTTAATTCTTCCCGAATAGATTGAATATGAATATTTAACCAGTTTTGCTCTAATCGTCTAACACAATCCTCAGCAGATTTTAAACTGGGTGTTATTTTTTCTAAATCAAAAACCAATTCTGCCAGCTTATTTCGGTGATCCTCATTTTTGAGTTCATCCATAATCAAACTTGGTTCTGGAGCATTGGCAGAATGTAAATGAATATACACTTTTTCATATATTTTTTGAGATAAATCTGTTACCAGCCATTCAGGTTTAACATTGTCAAATAAAAATTTACGTATAGTAATATCCTCTGCAAAACAAATTCGAATTAGATCATTCTCCAGTAATTGTTTTTTGTCCTCAGTTTTTGGTTTTGGGCTTTTATTATTTTTCTGAAAACTTTGTCTCCGTTTCAGTTTTTCTAGCATGCTGTGGAGGGATTGGAAAATACTTTCCGCACTTACTCCAACTATTTCACTTAATTCCCGTCCCTGCAATTCTCGACTAACAGGATCTTTAATTTGAACAATTTCCATGAGTACATCATTCACAAAAGCTGTTTTGCCCGAAGTGGTAGTAATATCTCCTTTATAATTTTGAAAATGAAATAGGAGTAATTTTTCAGCGTTTTCTACCGCTTTTAAAAATGGAGTATTTCCATCCCGTTTCACCCAATCATCAGGGTCAAAGCCATCCGGAATATTGGCAATGAGTGGTAGTAGTCCTGCTCTGAGAAGGACATAACCTGCACGAATAGCAGCAGCTTTTCCGGCAGAGTCACCATCATAAGCCAGGTGGACTTTTTCACAAAATCGTTTAATTTGAAGGGCATGCTGATCTGTAAATGCCGTACCGGAAACTGCCACAATATTATGGATTCCCGATTGATAAAGCTGAAGAAAATCAAGGTAACCTTCAACTACAATAACAGATTTACTTTCCCTGATTTTTTGTTTGGTTTCATGCAAACCATATAGAATTTTGCTCTTATTATAAATAGGAGTTTCCGGGGAGTTAATATATTTAGCTGGATCATCTGATTCAAAAACACGCCCGGCAAAGGCAGCGATTTTACCGGCAGAATTGTAGATGCTGAACATTATTCGACCTCTGAACTTATCCATGTATCCGTTCTTGGTATCAATAAATAATCCAGATTGTTGCATAGCCTTACCCCCCACACCTTCTTTACGGAATGCTAAAAGCAGAGCATTATTCTGTTTCATGCTATAGCCCAATTTGAATTTTTTAATAGTTTCTCTGGTAAGTCCTCGGGATTCTAAATGGGCAAGTACTTTACTCCCCTCTTCGGTGCCTAAATTATTTAGAAACGTCTGCGCAGTCTTAGAATGAATTTCAAATAACTGAGTAATGAGGTCTTTTGATTGCTCCGCGCTCTCATCAATCTGCAGTTCAATGCTATACTGGTCTGCCAGATGTTTCACAGCATTTACAAATTCCATTCCTTCAATTTCCATAATGAAATTGATTACCCCTCCACCAACACTACAACCAAAACATTTGTAAATCTGCCGCTCAGGACTCACCGAAAAGGAAGGCGTTTTTTCACCATGGAAAGGGCAGAGTCCAAAATAATTACGGCCTCGTTTTTTTAGCTGTACATAGCCGGATACCACTTCAATGATATCTGCTGTACTGCGGATTTGTTCAATAATTTGTTCAGAAATTCGTGCCATGAGGAGGTTAAAAAATACGGCATTCTGCCTGTTTGGGACATATTTTTTATTGACTAAATTAATCATAAATTAATTTAAAAAACCAAATAGTCTAAATCTATAAAAACAGATAAGTCGATTGAATTATGAGTTATATAATTTGATAGAGAAAGTAATTAAAATTATTGAGCAATCTTAAAATCCTTTACAAACTGTAACGAGTACATCCTTTTCCCTTTTCCCTAAATAGTCGTAAATTAATCTAAGATGAATAATTTTCGCTTATATATTACCAATCGGACATGGGTGATTCTAGGCTGTGTACTATTATTAAGTACTTATTACTTTACTACGCAAAGCAGCCACGAGAATTCTGCTAATTATAAACCCCCATTTATAAAACGCCCCCATGGTTTTGATATCCCCAAAGAACCGGGAGCTCTGCCCAATGATTGGATGGGATATCAGCGCACTTACCCTCACGGAAAAATAAAACAGAACCATTATCTTAATGCCCTGAGAGAGTCTCAATCACTACATAATAATTCTAATAACAGGGAAATGGAGTGGCAGCTGTTAGGTCCTACCAATATTGGGGGCAGGATAACAGACTTGGCAAATCACCCAGCTGGACCCGAAATTATTTATGTATCTGCAGCATCAGGTGGAATTTATAAAAGTACAAATAATGGTGACAGTTGGGAGCAAATATTTAATGATGCACCCGTCATCAGTATGGGAGACATTGCTCTTGATCCTAACAATCCCCAAATCATTTATGCCGGAACGGGAGAAGCCAATGCTTCCAGCTATAGTTTTATTGGGGATGGACTGTGGAAATCTGAAGATGGGGGTGCAAATTGGGCTCATGTTGGATTGGAAACATCTGCTTACATTGCCAGAATTATTGTGGATTATGACAACTCCAACCGTGTATTTGTGGCTGCCTGTGGAACCCTATTTTCTTCCAATAGTGAACGGGGAGTATATCGCAGTGAAGATGGAGGTAACAACTGGGAACAGGTTTTATTTTTAACGGATTCCACCGCAGCAATAGATTTGGTACAACATCCTACAAATCCCGATATACTTTACGCCACAATGTGGGAAAGGGTACGGGGACTCACTTACCGAAAGTCAGGGGGTGAGTCATCAGGAATTTGGAAAACTACAAATGGTGGTGATACCTGGATAGAACTTGTAAATGGACTACCCAGTGGTGACAATGTTGGTAGAATTGGACTGGATATTTCAAAATCAAACCCAGATATTTTGTATGCATTCTATGATAAACACATGAATGAAGATGAGGATTTTTCCTTTCTGGGGATTTACAAAACTACCAATGGCGGCTCAACATGGAACCAGACAAATGATAACAATATTATGGGTATGAATTCCCGCTTTGGCTGGTACTTTGGTCAGATAAGAGTGGACCCATCCGACCCCAATAGAGTGTATGCTTTAGGAGTAGATTTGGTGAGGACCGAAAATGGAGGAAATAGCTGGGAAGCAATAGCTGGTTACTGGAATACCAATGAAATTCATGTGGATCATCATGCTATGATCATAGACCCAAATTCAGGACACATCATCGAAGGCAATGACGGCGGATTATTCACAAGCACAAATTATGGTAATTCGTGGACACATATCAATAATATTCCCCTCACTCAATTCTATGCCATTGAAGTGGATTATCAACAATCTCACCAAATTTATGGAGGTACTCAAGATAATAACACCATTCGTACCATCACTGGAAATCTGAATGACTGGCATTCCATTTTAGGCGGAGATGGGTTCTATACTCTGGTTAATCCGCAGAACTCAGAAATTATTTATGCTGAATATCAATGGGGTAATCTATTTCGCTCTACTAATGGCGGGGATTGGATGGAAAATATTAGCTATTATTGGGAAGAGGATCGTACAAATTGGTCATCACCTTTTGTAATGGATCCGGCTGACCCTTCAACATTATATTTTGGTACCTATCGTGTTTGGAAAACCACCAACGGAGGCAACAACTGGCTTCCCATCAGCAGTGATTTGACCAATGGAGATGATGGCAGCAGTTACCATACCATCACCACACTAGCAGTTTCTCCTCATTATAGTGAATATATATTAGCCGGCACAGATGATGCTCATATTTATTTAACGGTTGACGGGGGAAACAACTGGTCTGAAATTTCTGCTACGATTCCTGATAGATGGATTACCCGTGTGGTTTTTGATCCATTTGATGAATCTACAATTTACGCCACACTTTCCGGCTTTCGCTGGGATGAACCGCTATCCCATGTATTTCGTTCAGCGGATTTGGGCGTAAATTGGGAGAGTATCAGCTCTAACCTGCCGGAACTCCCCGTTAATTGTATTGTACTAGATCCGGAAGAAGAGGAACATATTTATATTGGTACGGATGCGGGAATATTTTACAGTTCCAATAGTGGAGAAAATTGGCAGAGTTTTTCTCTCAATTTACCCACTGTGCCCGTAATTGATTTGAAGATTCATAATCCCACCCGTACACTCATAGCTGGTACTTATGGCATGTCTGCTCATTCCATTGCGTTAGATCAATATTTATCAGGAGATGTTAATCAGGATAGTTCGGTAAATATCCAGGATATCATTATTATTATTCAAGCAGTTTTAGAAAATATTGAGCTGACAGAAACCCAATTTAATTTGGCGGATATGAATGGGGATGGTACCCTGAATATATTAGATGTGGTGATAGTGGTGAATGTAATACTGGATACTACCAGTTCATTGTATTAATAATTTTCGTTCTCTATTAAAAAGAAAAATGAACTAATTTTCACCCATGATTCATTTCAGTATATGACCAAAATCCGCTACCTCGTTTTACCCCTTATAACCACTCTGCTTATTTGGGTGTTGAATACCCGAATAGGTACACTTCCTCCACTGGGTAAATTTCTAGACCCCTTTCATGGCTATCTTGCATTGGTGGGTTCTGATGATCTCAATCGTCTTCACATAGATACGACTCAACTTGAATTACCAGTCACTGTAATTTTTGATAGTCTGCGAATCCCTCATATTTTCGCCGAAAATGACCATGACCTTTATTTTATTCAAGGGTATGTGATGGCTTCTGAGCGGCTGTGGCAAATGGAATTCCAAACCCATGCTGCCGGTGGACGTATGAGCGAAATTGTAGGTGATAAAGCATTAGGATATGACCGCTTTCAAAGAAGGGTTGGTATGAAATTTGGAGCAGAAAATTCTTTAAAAGCTATAGAAGGTGACCCGCAATTATCACTTCTGGCAGAAGCTTTTACTGATGGTATTAATACCTATATTGGTTCACTGCCAGAAGATAAATATCCTCTGGAATATAAAATATTGGATTATGCTCCCGAACCTTGGACTCCCCTCAAAACCAGTCTGCTTTTAAAATATATGGCATGGATGCTCACGGGGCGAAATACCGAACTCGCCTATACTCGCATGTGGAATGAAATGGGACAAGATGTAGTTGAAGAACTGTTCCCCATTTACCCCTGGTTTGTGGACCCTATCATCCCGCCGGGAACAAAATATGATTTTGTTCCCTTACCATTAGATCAACCTCCCAACTTATATCAATCCAAAGCCGATAGAGGTACTATTATTACACAAGAACATGAAGGTGTTGGAAGCAATAACTGGGTGGTTTCTGGTAATCGGACAAAATCAGGAAATGCCATCCTTGCCAATGATCCCCATTTGGGATTAAATCTACCTTCTATTTGGTATGCAATGCACCTGGTGAGTCCAAACCAGAATGTAATGGGGGTATCACTCCCAGGTGCACCCGGTATAATAACCGGATTTAATGACCATATTTCCTGGGGTGTCACCAACGGATATGATGATGTAATGGATTGGTACGATATCCAATTTAAAGATTCTACCATGACTGAGTATTTTCATGATAACACATGGAAATCCACCCGAAAAGTAGTTGAAAAATTTAAAGTAAGAGGAAGGGAGACTTTTAGTGACACCGTCACCTATACCCATCATGGTCCCATAGTTTGGGATACGCCTTATCAAACATTATCTTTGGGAGAAGGGAGTATAAGAAATTCAATCCGACAGGTTTCAACAGGCCGAGCTTTAAGATGGTTGGCACATGATGAATCCAATGAATTGCGTACCTTTTATTTGCTGAATACAGCTAAAAATTATGATGATTATGTCCATGCACTTGAATATTTCAATTGTCCAGGTCAGAATTTTGCCTATGCAGATGTTGAAGGAAATATCGCTCTTTGGCATGCGGGAAATAATCCTGCAAAATGGGAAAAACAGGGAATGTTCGTCAGTGATGGAACAGACCCTCGTTATGACTGGCAAGGCGTAGTTCCTCATGACCAAAAGCCCCACATGAAAAATCCAGAACGGGGTTATATTGGTTCAGCCAATCAACACCCTACTACATTAGATTATCCATATTTTCTTAGCGAGTTTTATTGGGCAAGTTTTCGCTGGAATCAAATTCATACTCGGCTAGACACCCTCCAATCTGCTAATATAAATGATATGTTGGATATTCAATTAGATAATCGTTCTGTATTTGCAGAAAAAACCATGCCCGTTATTTTGCGAACTTGGAAAGATCATCTAAAAAATGAATTGGAAAAACAGGCTTTCAATATTCTTTCTGACTGGGATTATGAAATGGAAAGTCATTCTCCGGCACCCACAATGTACCGGTATTGGTATGGAATATTGGAAAAATTAACATGGGAGGATGATCTTGGTAAAGATAATGATAAATTTATTTGGCCATATAGGGACAAAATGATGGAACTCATATTGACCAATCCTGAATCTCACTGGTTTGATAATAAAACAACTAAAAATGTAGAAACTTTTTCTCATCTTTCCCAGAAAGCCTTTCATGAAATGGTTTCAGAATTACAAAAAAAATATGGTGATAATATATTTATAGATTGGATTTGGGCAAAACATCAGGGGACGGATATCAATCATTTGGCTAAAATTCCAGGCATGGGTATTTTGGATCTGCCCACATCCGGTGGAAGTGATATTCCCAATGCCACAGGTTCAACCTTTGGACCCTCTTGGAGATTTGTAGTTGATATGGGAAAAAAGAAATCAGCTTATGGAATTTACCCAGGTGGTCAATCAGGATTTCCCGGAAGTATATATTATGATAATATGGTAGATGATTGGGTGAATGGTGTGGCCTATCCTTTATCTTTTTCAGGTAATCCTGCAGAAATTTCAGGTCTAACCATAAAATTGGGGAATGGAAAATGAAACGAATACTTTTGATTTCACTCATAAGCTTATTTGTTCTTCCATTTACAGGCTGGTGGATACTTTGGATTGTTCTCTTTCTATGTGGATGGTTTGCAAATTCCTACAGAGAAGCCCTAAAAATTGGCATTGCTGTTGCATTCCTCACTTGGGGAATCAAAATTGGAATTGGTTTTATCCCCGGTGGCTCTCTTCTTATGCAACGAGTTGCAGATATGATGGGTTTGGGTTCTTCGGCTGGGTTGATAATAGCCACACTAATTTTAGGAGTATTTCTGGGAGGGCTCAGTGCAGTAAGTGGGTATCAACTGCGCAAAGTATTTTGACATTCCCTAAACCCTTCTTCTCCTAACCCTCAATCCCCAAATTAATAAGATTGTGATAAAACCTATAAAAAGTCCTGACTTCTGCCGACTGGGGTAATTTATTTTGCTATTAGCCTGCATAACAAATTCTTCATTCATATAATCCTGTAAGTCGAAATACCAAAACAGGGTATCACCAGCAGAGGAATCAGCATTGGTATATTTCAAAATTCCAGGGAGAATAAGTTGAAATGAAAAGTTGTCATCAATGAGATCCAGGGTAATTGTCAGCTCATCTTCCAAGGTTTTGAATATGGAATCCATTTCATTGTAGAGGTGGGGAGATGCCGGTTGCATGATGATATCCAATCCCATATTTTTGTAATAATAAATTTCTTCTAATAGAGTGGAGTCACTTACCGTCATTAAGTCATTTTTTTTCCAATCTTGTAATTCTGCAGTTATAATAGGGCGGGTATTCCACTCTATATCAGCTTGATTTAATGTTTCTGTTAAAAGGTACATGAGAGCTTCCTTCAGCCACCCATTCGGTGGATATTCGGTATCTAAAATAAATTGTCCCACAAGAGGGTAATTATTGCTCACATTTCGTCGCCCAATTTCAGCATCAAAAGAAAAAGTCTCCATAAAAAACCAATTATAATGCTTCACCTTTATGGGATGCTTTAACAAGGACTCAAAATAGATTGAATCTTCTTGATAAAATGTATTTGGGAATTTTTCATTACGTTTAAATAATCGGTGGGCTGTGTAATCAAAAGATTCAGCTTCAGTATTTTCCAAAGTGGAATTAATGGTCCATTTTGCACCGGTTGGCAATGGAAAATCAAAATCTGTGAGATCGTTTTTATCCCCATGGCCTTTGTAGTCCACCCGATAACTTCCATCAGGTGAAACTGTAAATGAGAATTTATGTTCAACACAGGAGAATACTAAAAAAAGTCCTAAAATATATCTTTTAATCATTCTTTTTAATAGTTTTTAATGATATTTAAATTGATCCTCAATAATTTCAAGTTTCAATCGTTTGGCTTGTTTTTACGCAAATCTGTTCCACCACATTTCCCCGATTCAGTAGAAAGTCCGGATCAAGGGCGGCTTTTGTTTTTCTAATTTGTTCAGCAGCATCCTCACCATAACATTTCAAAAAGTCCGGGCGTTTGCGTTTTCCAGTACCATGCTCTGCAGAATAAACACCACCCAACTCAGCGGATTTTTCTACAATCTGTTGATAAACTTCCAAGGCCTTTGGCTGCTGATCCTTGGAGGGTATCAAATGAAAATGCAGATGGCAATCCCCTAAATGACCAAACAGGAGATATTCAATTTCTGCAGTATGTAATATTGAATGAGTTACATCTAAAAATTCAGGAAAATTTTCTGGCGGTACAATAGTATCTGTCAAAATACTCCACGTATCCAATTGACGTGTTTTCTCTAATGCATTTGCAGGTATGGAATGTCGTGCATCAAAAAATGTCTGCCAGTTTTGGGGAGTATTCAGCAAAATGACCCCTTCCTCATGAATACCACAATTTGATTTTGTCAATATATTGAGCCAATCCTCGGCAACATCTTCCACCGTTTCGTTATAAAGGGGAACCTGCAGATAAATACCAACTTCAGAGTTGGAATTAAATAAGGTTTCCCGATGATTCATATAGGTTTGGCAATTATACCCAAAATATTCAAGGGCAGTAATTTGGGATAAATCCCCATTGAAATGATTACTGATAAACTGATGAAATCGGACAGAATTTATTTCATTTGGTAGTGTGAAAAACAGGTCTAAAAATACATCCGGTATTTCTTTGAGTCGAAACGTAGCAGATGTTATAAGTCCAAAAATACCCTCTGATCCTACCAAAAGGTCAACCAAATCCACCTGCCCGTTTTCATCTGAGAATGGTCCGCTGGCATTCTTAATATCTGGTCTGGGATAGGATGGTGGTTCCACTATTACTTCACCATCTGGAAAATCAAAAATGAACTCCCCATTCTCAGAAATATAATCTCCTCGATTACAGGAAATTGTATATCCATTAGGCGTAAGAAATTCTAATCCTTCCGTCCAATAGCGTGTTGCTCCTGTAGGTCCCGGAATAAAACCAGAGGCATTACATGAAAGCGTACCACCCACCATGGCTTCTTTCCGGCTGGTGGGATCCACCGGGTAATGCAATTTATTATTCGACTGTTTTAGTGCTTCCTTCCGCATGTCTTCCAGATAAATCCCTACGGGAGTGGTAAGTAATTCTGATTCAATATCAACCTTTACACTTGGCTGAGTCATTTTTTCAATTGAGAGGACTACCCCACCTTCGGGTGTAGCACTACCCGTTAAATTGGTTTGACCAGCCGAAATTGTCATTGGAATTTTAGCTTTTTGACAGCAGCGCAGAACCAGCGCACATTCCTGTTCATTTCCCGGGCGACACAATACTTCTGCACTCCCGTTTATGTTGGAACTGTCCCGCTCATACCCATTCACAATATCTAAATCGGAGGTAATATCAATATGAAATTCCAACGAGAGAAATTCTACCAAATCTGAGATAATTGGATTTTTATCCGCCCAATCTGAAATTTTCTCAACAACATCACTTTCTAAAATAGAATGAATAGAAATCCGGTTATTGCTCATATAATTAATAATTCTTGAGTTTCAATTTTATCTAACTCTTACAGCCTGTTAAATTACTCCCCAATTAATAATTAATTTTAATGAAACTTGACGGGCTTGATTATTTAGATTTATCCAGCCATTTATCAGAAAATGAAATAATGGTTCAGCAATCCACGCGAAAATTTGTGGATAAGGAAATAATTCCCATTATTGATGAGCATTTTGAAAATGGAACCTTTCCTGATAGTCTCACACCCAAGATTGCAGATATGGGATTCTTTGGAATAACCCTTCCAAAGGAAAATGGCGGGGGTGGGATGAACAATATCGTTTATGGATTGGTCTGTCAGGAAATCGAACGAGGGGATTCTGGTATCCGCTCATTTATTTCCGTGCAGAGTTCTCTGGTCATGTATCCTATTCATGCTTTTGGCAGCGATAAACAAAGAGAAAAATGGCTGCCCCTATTAGCCCTGGGAGACGCAATCGGTAGTTTCGGTTTGACAGAACCAAATAGTGGTTCAGACCCCGGTAGCATGAAAACATCGGCAAAAAAAGTGGATGGTGGCTTTATACTCAACGGCACTAAAATGTGGATCACAAATGGAAGTATTGCGGATATTTCTGTTGTCTGGGCAAAAACAGAAGGTGAGGTGGTACGGGGATTTCTAATTGAAAAAGGAATGAAAGGCTTTTCTGCTCCGGAGATGAAACATAAATGGTCCCTGAGGGCATCCATTACTTCAGAGCTTATATTACAGGATGTATTTGTACCGGAAGAAAACTTGCTGCCAGGCGTTGAAGGATTAAAAGGACCTCTCAGTTGTTTGAGTCAGGCGCGTTATGGAATTGGCTGGGGTGCAATTGGGTGTGCAATGGCAGTTTATGAAGCTTCCCTAAAATATGCCAAAGAACGCATTCAATTCCAAAAACCTATTGCCTCCTTTCAGCTGGTGCAGGAAAAACTGGTGTGGATGCTCAATGAAATTACCAAAGGTCAACTTCTGGCTTATCATGTGGGAAAAAACAAAGATTCCGGAACTGTTACCCCTCAGCAAATTTCCATGCTGAAACGCAATAATACCTGGGTGGCTCGTGAATGCGTTAAACTTGCCCGTGAACTCCACGGCGCCAATGGCATCTCCGGTGAATACCCCATCATACGGCATCTCATGAATATGGAATCAGTCTATACCTACGAGGGCACATTCGAAATGCATACATTGATTTTAGGGCAGGATATTACCGAAATTCCGGCATTTAGATAATACAAACTATTGGAAACTCCCTCATTAAAAATATTCAATTTGCATAATTCTTTGTCCAAATGAAATTTGCTAATGAAATAACCAAGAATATTCTATTCTGGATTCAGCAAAAGCATTGGCTTATAATTATTGCTATTTTAGGCACAGCAATGTACCAACTTCCCTATCCTGATGGAATTTCCCATGTGGGATACAGAACTTTAATTCTGAGTATCATTGTCATATCCCTCATCATTACCGAACCGGTACCCCTACCGGCTGTAGCCTTGCTCATCGCTGTTTTGGAAGTGGCATTTCATATTGCTCCTCCGGCGGAAGTTGCCAAAACCTATATGAATGATTCCGTCTTTTTTATTATGGGTTCGCTTATGATGGCGGTGGCAATTGTTCATCAAGGCTTGGATACACGATTGGCATTGGGAATAATCCGCCTTACGGGAAATAAAGTAAAAAATATCGTATTGGGATTCACCTGTATTTCTGCACTACTCTCATCCTTTATTGGAGAACATACCGTGGTAGCTATGATGCTTCCGGTGGGACTTTCACTGGTGCGAAACTGTGGAAAGAACAAACCCATTCCCAACTTGACAGCGCTGATTCTATTCAGTATTGCCTATGGATCAACGGTGGGTAGCATCGGTACACCATCAGGCGGGGCGCGAAATGCCATCATGCTTGAATACTGGCGCACAATAACCGAAAGTGGGCTGACACTCTCCTATTTTCAGTGGATTATAATGGCATATCCCATGGTGATAATTGGAATGCTTAGCACAACCTTTCTCCTCCAACTGGCTTTCAAACCCGAATTCAACCGAATGGATACGGCAATCCGCCGTCTGAAAATTCAGGTAGCGCAAAAAGGGGAAATCACCGGCAATGAATTTTTAACTATCCTTATTTTCGGTATTGTGTTTCTCTGCTGGATTTTTCTCAATGAACGATATGGCTTGGGAATCATAGCAATTGGCGGTGCATTTTTGTACATGGCAACTGGATTAGTGGAATGGAAACAGGTAAGCCAAAATACTAACTGGGGGGTAATTCTCCTTTTTGCCGGTGCTATTTCACTGGGTGTGCAGATGAAAAACACTGGCACAGCCCTATGGATTGGAAATTCACTCATGAGCCTGTTTTCACCGCTGATTGACCAATTTACAATGATTCCATATATGCTGAATATTTTTCTCACGATGTTTTTATCAAATATTATGAGCTCCAGTGGGACCGTGGCGGTGCTGGGTCCCATTACTTTAAGTATGGGAGGTGATCCTGCTTATATGGGAATGACTACTGCCATCTCATCAGCATTTGGTTATTTTTCTGCCATAGCAGCTCCTGCCTGTATGATCATTTATTCTTCAGGCTTAGTAAAAATGACTGATTTTCTGAAAGCAGGTTGGAGGATGGCCATAGTATCAACCATTACCCTGCTGCTGATTTACAAATTTTATTGGCCTCTGGTCATCGGGTTTACAAATTTTAAATAAGGAGTAATTATTATGAAATTTCTCATAGCTCTTAAAAATAAAGCGGATGAATCTAAGAATATCCTTGAGATTGGCTGTAAAATAGCGGAAGGCTTTTCTGCCGATTTAACCATTTGTTATGTCGGAAAACCGTCCAAAGCGCTCATTGAGGGAGATGTTAATCTTGCCCGGAAAACTCTTTCTGAATGGAATATCCACCACCCCGGATTGGAAGTATTGGAATGGGCATTTAATATTCTCAAAGAAAAAGGTTTCGCTCAGGACTCTGAATTTAATATTGAAAATTTAGTTGAAGACAAAGGGCGGATTCGAATGGTGCTTCCTAAAACAACCAATTATCAAATTCGATTGGTACTTCGTGAAGGTGAACTTTTATCAGAACTGAATAAGGAAGTAAAACATGGTGAATTTGATATCGCCATTATTGGTTCTCCCAGAAGAAAACGCATGACTAATAAAATTACTCAGTTTTTAGATACAAGTATTTTCTTTGTGAAAAATTTCAAACCGGACTGGAATTATAAAATACTACTCTGCGTTGATGATTCCCGGGCAACCAAGCGGGCTGTCATTTTAAGTACTCGAATTTCAAAACAATTTGATGCTGGTATCATTTCACTTACTGTTAGCAAAACCTCATTTTTTGGAAAGGGTTACAGGAATGCTCATGTTTGGGCAGAGCGCTATTTAAAGCGGGTGGGAATCCCTTTTGAGTCTAAACTACTCAGCGGAAACCCGGTGGATGTTTTTGTGGGTGAATCAGGTGAGGATCATATAATTATTATGGGGAAAGCCAAAGGAAATGAAATTTTAAAATTTATAATGGGGAGCAAACCCATCCATACCGCCCAACGAGCCAACTGCCCGGTGTTATTGGTGAATTAACCAACCCCTGTCATTCCCACGTGACGTCAAAAAACAACGGTGGCGGGCAGGCTGACGAAGGAAGAATCTCGATAGCTTGTTTTTTCTACCATCATCAGATTGAGACCCTTCATTTCGACAATGCTCAGCGTGAACTCTCCTCAGGGTGATAGTTTAACATTATCACTTTTCAGTCTGACAACTCCAGCAGATGTCAAAAGAACCGGGATTCATTTTTTTGCAATTAGTACACTCCCATTGGGTATTCTGGTCATCATCCCTCAGCATATTATCTTCGTAATCTTTAATAATTTTTACAGCTTCCTCAAATTGAACTTCATTCACCATAACTTTAACCTGAATCGCATCTACAGGCAAACCCCCAATTCCTATGGATAGGCTTTCACCTTCTAATGAAACCTCAATACCGGACTGCTCCAACAATCCCTTGATTAAATGGGCTTCCGGGGCATTGGCTGCTGTGTACAGAGTTTTATTCACCTGATTTTTTTCCATTCATTTATAATTACTCTAGGGATGGGGTAGCTTTAAATATCTGGCTCATCTGATGCAGATTCAGCAAGGTGAAGGTAACAATTCCGAGAATGATTATTACCTATAATCTAAAAACGGTGGGATGATTATTGAACCTCAGATTTTCTGTGAAATTATTTATCTTTTTCAATTGTGTTTATAAAATTCTACGGTTTCAGGATCTAATGGTGTGCTCCCCAAAATAGAGTCCGCAGCTTTTTCACCGATCATGAGCACGGGCGAATATATATTTCCGTTGGTTACGGTTGGCATAATAGAAGCGTCCACCACCCGTAGGCTCTCTAGGCCATGAACCTTCAAGTCAGTATCTACCACGCTCAGGTTATCTGTTCCCATTTTGCAGGTACCACTGAGATGATAAGCGGACTCTCCTTCCCTAGCGATAAAGTCCAGTATTTCTTCATCGGTTTGCACGTCATTTCCCGGAGCAATTTCCTTGCCCCTGAATTCAGACATGGCATTGGTTTCAATAATCTTCCGTGTACAGCGGATAGCTTCACACCATTCCCTGCGGTCTTGCTCGGTAGAGAGATAATTGAATTTCAGGCTGGGGTATTCCTGTGGATTCGCCGATTTAATATTTATCTCCCCTCGCGCATCTGAGCTTACTGGTCCCACATGAAGTTGAAACCCATGGCCTTCATTAGGGGCGGAACCATCATAACGGATAGCGATGGGCAGAAAGTGAAACTGTAGATTGGGATAGTCCACATCATCATTACTGCGGATAAATCCTCCTGCTTCAAAATGGTTGGATGCACCAGTACCTTTGCGTCTGAATAACCAGTCGAATCCAATTTTCGGTGCCAGGAGGGGATTCAGCATGGGGTAGAGACTTACCGGTTTCTTACATGCCCACTGCACATAGACTTCCAGGTGATCCTGAAGATTCTGACCCACTCCCGGAAGATCATGTACCATATCAATACCTAATGTAGAGAGATGGTCTGGATTCCCAATTCCGGAGAGCTGTAGAAGCTGCGGTGAATTAATAGCACCACCACATGAAATAATTTCATTGGCATAAATTCGTTCTCCACCAGAGCCCTTTTTTATTTCCACACCGATGGCTCTTTTGCCTTCTAATATTATTTTAGTTACCAGCTTCTTAGTTCTAACAATGAGGTTTTTTCGTTGCTTTACCAGATGGATATAGGCTCGGGCTGCATTATAACGGCGGCTACGGTAAATGGTCTGATCAAATTTCCCAAAACCTTCTTGTTGATAGCCATTTACATCTGAGGTAAAAGGGTAACCCGCCTCTTGAACTGATTTAAAGAATGCATCAAATAATGGATTTTCACATTCCGGAGTAGTCAAATATAATGGTCCTTCATCACCATGGTAATCATCACCACCTTTGAGTCTCTGTTCCATTTTTTTAAAATAAGGTAAGCAATGGGCGTAATCCCAATTTTCCAGGCCATCATTACTTGCCCATTTTTGGTAATCCAGTGGATTCCCACGGATCCAGATCATACCATTGATACTGCTGGAACCGCCCAAAACTTTCCCTCGGGGATGGTATATCCGGCGATTGTTCATAAATGGTTCCGGGTCAGATTCATACCACCAATTATAGGTTTTACTTGTGAGGGGGTAGGTAAGTGCTGCCGGCATATGCAGTCGAAAGTCCCATTTATAATCTGGACGGCCTGCCTCCAATACCAATACTTCATTCGAAGGATCTGCACTCAATCGGTTGGCAAGGACGGACCCAGCAGAGCCACCGCCGATGATTAGAAAATCAAATATTTTTTTCAATTTAATAATTAATACAATCTAATTTTAATAATAATATTACATCTGTGACTAATTGAAGGTATTATCTTTTAATTCCCCAAAAGAGAAATTCTATCAATTGGTTGAAATCTATTAATGGATGGAAATAATTGAGGGAAAGTTAAATAGAAAAATGGAATATTTTGATACTAAAAATTATGAATTCAACACCGAATGTAAGAATGGGGTTTATATCATCCATGGCTTTACCAATTCAACTTATGAAACCAGGGAATTGGCTGAATATTTGGGAAACCAGGGATTTTATACACATGCAATAAACCTACCCGGTCATGGAACTACTCCTGAGGACTGTAATCGGGTAAAGATCACGGACTGGTTAGAATTTACAGAACAAGGCGTAGCAGAAATGTCCGCACGCTGTGATAAAGTCTATGTTATCGGTATCAGCATGGGTTCAGTTTTAGCGCTCCATTTAAGTTCTGTCTTTCCTCTGAATGGAGCTGTATTTGCATCAACAGTGCTAAAGTTTAAGGATTATTTTAGTACTCAAATTTTTACACCCATATTCCATCGGTTGGTACCATATAGGGATAAACGATTATCATACAAAAAAAATGTTAGAGATAGCCTAAACTATTATGGGTATAAGGTATGGCCCTTATCTGCTTTAAATGAAATGCGAAAACTCACCAATCAAGTGAAAAAGGAGCTTCACAAAATAAAATGTCCTGCATTGGTATTACATTCTGAAATAGATTTGTTGGCTCTGCAGGAAAATATTTCAATCGTGTATGATGGTATTTCATCAGATATAAAAGAAAAGTTCATAGTGAAACAGGCAAATCATAATCTGTTTATTACTAACCCTGATCAAGATCTAATTTTTAAAAAAATCACCTCCTTCTTCAATCAACTTAGAAATAATTAAGACCTACCATTAAGAATGCACATTTTAATTCTTGGCGCTGGAGTTATCGGAGTAACGACTGCCTATGAACTTCTGAAGAAAGGTCATGAGGTTTCTATAATTGACCGCCAGCCAGAACCTGCGATGGAGACCAGTTTTGGGAATGCTGGACTAATCGCACCTGGGCATTCATATGCGTGGACTACTCCAAAATTACCAGGTAATTTGTTCAAATCCATTTATCAAAAAAAGAGGGCTTTCCGGTTTAAATTTCAATGGGACCCTGCAATGTGGTATTGGGGAATTAAATTTATCCGTCAATGTACAATTAAAAATATGACAGAAAATACTTTGAGGAAGCACAAACTAAGTAGCTATTCCCAGGTTTGTTTTCACCAACTGGTTGAAGAAACAAATATAAAATATCATGAAAACAAAAAAGGACTCATATATTTTTTCCGCAGTGAAGAATCGTTTTTTGAAGGAAAACAAAAACTGACTATGTTAAAACCGATGATGAGCAATCTCCAGATATTAAGTCGGGATGAACTATTACAAAAGGAGCCAGCCCTGTTAGAATCTCAATCAAATATTTTTGGTGGAATTTACTGCTCTTCAGATGAATCGGGAAGCTGTAGAGACTTTACACTTTCACTGGTTGATATATGTAGGAAGATGGGGGCAAAATTCCATTTTAATACCAATGTACAGAGTATAAAAAATGATAATCAATTCGTCAACAGGATTGAAGCAGATAAAGGAAGCTTTCAAGCTGATCAATATGTTTTAGCATGCGCTGCCTTTAGTCCCATAATTGCAAAAATGGTAGGTGATTATCTGCCCATTTATCCGGTGAAGGGATATTCTATAACAGTGCCAATTATTAATCATGAAAAGGTGCCCCTTCATAGCGGAATTGATGAAGATAACATGCTGGCATTTTCTCTTATGGGAGATTATCTCAGATTTACTTCTGTTGCTGAAATTTCCGGATATGATACCAGGCATAAACCTTCTGATTTTAAAGAGATTATTGATATAGCGAAATCCCTATTCCCCAGTGTCTGCGATTTTTCGAGAGTGGAATATTGGGCAGGTTTGCGCCCAATGACCCCCAATGGTGCACCAATCTTTGGTAAAGGTAGAATGGACAACCTCTTTTTCAATACGGGTCACGGACATTTAGGCTGGACCATGTGCTCTGGGTCAGCAAAAATTACTGCAAGTTTAATTGAAGGTCAAAAACCTGAATTAGATCTGGAAGGGATGACATTGGCAACAACATGAAATTGAACTTTGTCCAATATTTTTTAAAACGGTATCATTCCGCTGAATTGAAACCATTGGAACTAAAAAGAATGCTTAATCTCTGGTTTCCTTTTCTGGTGAACCGTATTTCAATAATTTCAATAGCTGATGATTTTCACCAAATGGAAGTTCGGCTGAAACATTCATTTTGGAATCGTAATCCCAATAAATCTATCTGGGGCGGGTCAATTGCTAGTGCTATGGATCCCTTCTTTCCAATACTTCTGAAACAGGTTTTATTAAAAAGGGGATTTGAAACAGATTTTTATTCTCAGGCTATAAAGGTACAATTTATTAAAATGGTAAAATCTGATGTCACCTTTCATTTTAGAATTAGTGAAGAAGAGATTGCTCATGCTGAAATGGTATTAAATGAAAATGGAAAATATTCAGGCTGGCATTCTGTAGAGGGGGTTTCTAAAAAAGACGAAGTATGTGTAAAAGGAAAGGTTCAGGTATTTCTACGAAAAAGAGCTTAGGAGAATGTTTTTATTTTGGTGGGATTCAGCCCTAATTTTTCGCCTATGAATGACTATTTAGAAATACTTCTTACACTCACACAAAATACTGTTTTTCAAGCTGGACTCTATGTTATTGGCTCTTTAATTGCTGCCAAGTTAGTTGACTGGATAATTACCAGCGGTCTCTCCCGTATGGCCAACCGCACGGCAAGCACTATTGACGACCGAATCATTCAAATTCTCCACCGCCCTATCTATTACAGTATCCTTTTTATGGGATTGGGTATTTCAATTCAGCTATTTCAACTCCCAGAAATTATTACATTTGTTCTGATTGGATTGTTTAAATCCACCGCTATTTTTATTTGGTCAATTGCGCTTTTTCAATCCTTCATGCATTTTATTAATTGGTATAGTCGCCATAAAACCTTTGGCGAAAGCATCGTTCAACCCCATACTCTACCTCTTTTTGACAATGTAGGAAAGGTTGTTATCTTTCTGGTGGCAGTTTATTTTATGCTCATTAGCTGGAATATTAATGTTACCGGATTATTAGCCTCCACAACAGTCCTCGCAGCAATCCTGGGTTTCGCAGCTAAAGATACGGTGGCAAATTTGTTTGCAGGATTTTTTATTATGGCAGATACCCCCTATAAACCTGGTGATTATATAAATCTTGATGGTGGTGAACGGGGTTATGTGAAACATATTGGTCTGCGGAGTACGCGCATCATGACCCGGGATGATATCGAAATTACCCTGCCCAATTCACTCATTGCCAATTCTAAAATTATTAATGAAAGTGGTGGGCCTAAAGAAAATGAACGAGTTCGAATCACTATTAGTGTGGCTTATGGTTCAGATGTTGATCAGGTTAGATCTGTATTGGAGAAAATTGCAATAAATAGTGATAATGTATGCCAAAGTCCAATTCCCAGAGTGCGATTTAGAACCTTCGGAGATTCAGGGCTCACTTTTCAATTGCTTTTCTGGATAGAAAAACCAGAGGATCGCGGTAGAATTACAGATGAATTAAATACTGCTATTTATAAAGAATTCGCTATAGAAGAAATTGTAATCCCATATCCTCAACGTACGATTCATATTAAATCGTCAGACCTTCCAAACTAATACTTTAATTTTCCACCGTAAATATGACATCTAATTTAAAAAACCAGTTCATTCTGGACCCAAACCTTATATTCCTCAATCATGGATCATTTGGTGCATGTCCAAAATCTGTTATGGAAAACCTCCGTTCATGGCAAAATAGAATGGAAAAGGAACCGGTTCAATTTTTTGAATCGGACATTTTTAAACTTTTAGAAAGCTCTCGAAAAGCTTTGGGAAATTTTGTTGGCTGTGAGGGTGATGATTTGGTGTTTTATCCCAATCCCACTCATGCGGTGAATGCAGTAGCTCGCAGCCTTAATTTGAAAATTGGTGATGAGGTGCTGGGCACCAATCATATTTACGGAGCTTTAGATTATACCTGGAAACAAGTCTGTAAAAATATGGGAGCCAAATTTATAAAGGCAGAATTACCCCTGCTAATAAAATCTAAAGCCGAATTTCTGGATTTATTTTTCAGCTATGTCTCAGATAAAACCAGGGTCATTTTTATAAGCCATATTACCAGCATGACAGCTATGATTTTCCCTGTGGAAGATATTATTCAGTCTGCCAAAGAAAAAGATATCCTCACCATTATTGATGGCGCTCATGTGCCCGGTCATTTGCCCTTGAATATTACTGAATTGGATCCTGATATTTATACTGGTGCATGTCATAAATGGATGTGTGCTCCCAAGGGAACGTCATTTTTATATGTAAGAAAAAATATGCAGAATGATATAATGCCCCCGGTGATTAGCTGGGGATGGGAGGGGGAACTATCCAAAACATCGTTGTTTCTGAATAGACATGAATGGCAGGGTACCCGGGATATGACCCCCTTTTTAGTGGTTCCTGAAGCCATAAAATTCCTAAACGAAAATAATTGGCAGGAAAGGAGCAAATTAAATAGAAAGTTGGTTATTTCTGCTCGGAATCAGTTTCTGGAATTTTTCAATGTAGAGCCAATTTGTCCTGATGACTGGTTGGGACAAATGGCAACCATTGAGCTTCCTATTGAAAATCCTCTGGAATTTAAACAATCCTTACTGGAAAAATACAATATCCAAATTCCTATTATTTCGTGGGAGAATTTTACTGGACTTCGCTACTCAGTACATTTCTATAATTCCGAGGATGACCTGAACAAGTTGATTGCAGCTGTGAAAGAATTATTGCATTGAATTTTAGGGTTTTACTCTTATTATTTACTGCAATGCTGGCAGTAAGTACATCCCCCATTATTGCCCGTTATTTGGAAAATGTTCCAGCTGTGGCAATCTCATTTTGGAGGATGGCTTTCGGTGCGCTCATTTTATGGATAATTAGTATATTTAAAAAACAACCTCCACTAAAGAAAAGAAAAAGGAATAAAACATTGTTGGGAGGATTTTTACTTGGTATCCACTTTGCATTATTTTTTGGATCACTAAAACTCACAACTATTGCCAATGCAACTTTTTTGGGCACTTTGGCTCCCATTTTCACATTTTTTATTGAAAAGTATTTTTTCAAGCGCAAGCATAATCCTACAATGGTCTTGGGATTATCAGTGGCTATTTTGGGAGTTTTCGTAATTGTAGCAAACCAATTTGATTTTTCCAGTGATTATACCATTGGGAATCTTTTGGCAATATCTTGCTCTCTCTTCTTGGGGATGGCATTTATTATTTCAGAAAACGTACGTAAATCGGTGGGCACCATCAGTTATTCCCGAAGCTTGTTTACTACTGCCGCCATTACTTTATTGGGTATATCCCTTTTAACTGCCACACCCATTATAGGATTTACTTCTTATGAATTTGGTGGATTATTTTTATTGGGGCTTATTCCAACAATATTTGGACATGGATTTATGAATTACGCTATAGGATTTGTTTCGCCCACCATTGTTGCGTCTGCTCCTCTGGGGGAACCTATATTGGCCACAATTTTGGCCTATTTTCTATTCAGTGAAGTTATTGGGATTCCAATTTTGATTGGCGGCGGGTTTACTCTTTTGGGATTATTAATTCTAACGCAAAAAAAATAAAACATTAATTTTTATTTAGAAAGTGATTTACATCAAAAAATAGGTTATTCGGAATGCAATAGATTTGAATTGTAAGTCAAAGAACAATTCTGTTCACCTGCGACTTACTCCTCAGAATTCCTGCAATTGGCTTTGATAAACAGAAAGGCTCCCCTGAAAAGGGGAGTCTTTTTTTTATATATAAAAAAACCCCGTTCAAAACGGGGTTTTTGTCTCCTCCTCGGTAAAGAAGTAATATGGTAAAACTTTCCCTCCCTCAAAAGAAAGCATAATCAATCATACCATATTACATAAAAAATATTTCAAATATCTAAAACTTACATAAACTTTATATTGTAAGTGTTTTGCCTACAAGAAATGTAGGGGGTTTCAAATTATGATGCAAGTAAATTATATACCTGGTTAAAATCTTTTTCTAATAGAAAGGAGTATTGAGTGAATCCACATTTAAGTATGAGGTCGGGAAATCCGGCATTATCATCCAAAATATTTAAAAATGTTGCTACTGTTGATTCTGAAAAAATGACTATAGAAGGCACCGTAAATAAGACAGCAATGTCCCTACTGCTGCTCATGGCAACCGCTTCCTATACCTGGGTAAATCCATCACCAGCACTGATGATGTTTGGAATGATTGGTGGTTTGATTATGGCTATAATTACCATCTTTAAAAAAACTTGGGCACCCTATACGGTTTCAGGCTATGCTTTACTAAAGGGTTTGGCGTTAGGTGGAATTTCTCGGTTTTTTGAGATGCAGTATCCCGGAATTGTCAGTCAGGCAGTATTTCTCACTTTTGGAATTTTAGCTGCTCTCCTTTTAGCTTATAAATCGGGGCTTATAAAACCCACTGAAAATTTTAAATTGGGCGTGGTGGCTGCAACAGGAGGTATTGCCATAATGTACCTCATTAGCTTTGTCATGAGCTTTTTTGGGTCCGGAATGGCAATAATGAATCCGGGCAATTCATCGTTATTCAGAATTGGTTTCAGCATTTTTGTGGTAATTATTGCGTCACTCAATTTGGTGCTGGATTTTGATTTTATTGAGGAGGGTGCTGAAATGGGTGCTCCCAAATATATGGAATGGTATGGAGCTTTCGGGTTACTGGTTACGTTAATCTGGCTCTATCTGGAAATATTACGCCTTCTCGCAAAATTGCAGTCTCGGCGGTAATGACAGAAATCGTTGTAAGGGTTGTGGATTGCCACATCTTTCGCTGGGAAAATGGGAAACCGCTGTACCTTTTATTAAAACGATCTGAAAGTCAAATGTACCCTGGCATTTGGCAGTGCGTCACCGGTAAAATTGAAGCAGATGAAAGACCTCATGAAGCTGCCATTCGGGAATTAAAAGAGGAAACGGGTTTTATGCCAAACTCAATGTGGACGGTTGATCAAGTAAATCATTTTTTTGAAGCAGAACAAAACCGCATGAACCTTATACCAGTTTTTGGAGTGGAGGTAGATTCCTCAAATATTACCCTGTCACCCGAACATACGGAGTATAAATGGTGCAGCGTTGATGAGGGGGCTGATTTAATGCTCTGGAATCAACAGAAACAAGGGTTACTTAATTTTCATCGAATGATTACCAATGAACCTGAAAAATTATATTTATCTAGAATTTAAAATGTAATGATAATTTTGTATATGTCATTCCATATTGAATATTTAATTCTGATTTTGTTTTTTCTGTATAAGAGTAACCATTATATTCATCCTCCTCAGTATAGTCCCATAAAATCCAGTTTAACCCTACTTCCCCAGCTATTGCTAATTGTTCAGTAATACTATATTCTACAGAATGGTTTACTTTTAAGCCATAAAGGGATAGTGCATCTACAATTTCTTCGTGAACATCTCCTGTGAGTTTTAAATCACCACTTGATTTTAACATTGGAATAATTAGATATCCTTCAATTTGATTATAGCTTTTTATAAATCCAGTGCTCTTAAATGGTATCCGATATCCTAATCTTGGCATGAACAAATTAACTGATAGTTCGCCATCATTTGATTCAAATTCATCTGAATAATAAGATTCATCTGAATAATAAGAATAATATTCTGTTGTAATTTCATAATTTGCTTTTATACCAAACCGAAGAAAGTCTGCTCCATAATATAAGTTTTTTTTATAAAAAGTTGCTGACTGTAATAGATTTTGTCCATTAAGTCCAATACCAAAAGAATCATAAGCAAAAGATATTGAGATAATTGTAAATAATAGACCAACATTAATAATATAATTCCTCATTTGAGTCCTTTCTGTTATTTTTTGTTTTTTAATTAAGGGTTAAAATCATTAAATAATTATCCCTTCTACTTATATATACGCAATGAGAATCAAAAATAGGACAAAAATTTTAAAATAATTTTAGCTCTCCTCTGAAAATATTTTATTAAATTCCAATTACACCCTCAATTCTCCAATTTAATTATAAATTGATATTTATTCTTGCAAATGAGAACAAGTCTCATTTAATATTATGCAGTCAGGCAAGAGCTTGATATCAATTAATCATAAAAAATAAGGAATAAAATTAAAAATGAGTACCATTTTCAAAATTGTGGTATTGTCAATCTTTAGTTTGGCTTTAGCACAGGATGAATTTTTTCAACCCGGGTCATCTATTGGTGGCTATGGTGAACTGCATTGGAATAAAGCCAATGATGCCGATGGCAATTCAATCAAGAATACCATGGACTTCCACCGCTTTATCATCTATTACGGTTACAACTGGACCGATAAATGGTCCTTTAAATCTGAAGTAGAATTGGAGCATAATTTCGTAGCAGATGGTGAAGGCGAACTTGAGCTAGAACAAGCATTTGTGAATTACCACGGCGGCAATTGGGGCTTTCAGGGTGGTGTCATATTACCTACTGCAGGTCTCTTAAATCAATACCATGAACCACCACTTTTCCTATCGGTTGAACGACCGGTTTATAGTAAATATATAATTCCCACCACCTGGTTCGGAAATGGAATTGCATTATATGGTAACCATTCCGGATTCAATTTTCGCTTGGCTATTATGGAAGACTTAGAAGGTGAAGGGATTTTTTACGATGGCCATTTAAGGGGAGGTCGTGGAAAAGGATATAAAACTACGGGGTTTAATTTAACCAAAAACTTTAGTGGAGTTTATACCGGAATCAATGGTTTACGTTTAGGGGGTTCTCTTACTTTAAATAATGCACCAATAGCTGATGAAAATAAAAATGCATCTACCGATTCTACAATTGCGGTTCAATTATTTGAAATAAACGCAAAATACACTGCTCATAATTTCTATACGATATTCGAATATGGGAAAAGTGAATTTAATTATGAGGGCATAAATCTACCAACTTATATAGATGAAAATGGCGAAACCATCACTTGGTCTGATTTTACTTCCAGTGGCTATTATTTTGACCTCGGCTATGATATTGGAGGTATGATCAACTGTAATAAACTGATTCCTTGGGTACGCATTTCTAATGTATCTAAAAATGATGATGATGTAGCGATGCAAACTGACTACATACGCTTTGGCTTGACCTGGTGGCCCATCGATGATGTAGCCTTCAAAACTGATTATGCCAATGTTACAAAAGATGGCATCACAACTACTGAATTTAATGTAGGGATTGGTTATAAGTTTTAATACCCCTAGATTAATCTCCCTGAAACTCAGCCCGACTTCCTACAGTTGGGCTGAGTTGTCTTAAATTAACCTACTGTATCTCACCCTGTTTGTTGGTACACTTATTGGAGCAAGTCCAATTCGTGATGCCACTGAAAATTATATTACCTCTCAATTTGAAGATAGTATTTCCATAAATATGCACACCTTAATAATAGATTCTGAACTAAAAGCATTGGTGCAAAATAGAGTGAGACAGAGGTTTTATAGAGATGAATTGTATTATTGGACTATTTCCAATAATGACACCACTATTGCCTACGCCCTAATGGATAATGTATTGGGTAAATCCATGCCCATTACTTTTTTGATTTTAGTGGATTTAGATGGTAAAATAATGAGCACGAAAGTAATAAAATACCGAGAAGCATACGGGGGTGAAGTAGACAATAAAAACTGGTTGGCACAGTTTACTGATTTCAGCGATAAATCAGATTATAAGGTGGGGAAAAATATTGACGGAATTTCTGGTGCCACCATTTCTGTTAACTCACTAACAAAGGGTGTACAAAAAATAGCTGTTCTATTCCCCTTAATAAAAGATAAATTAAAATAATGGATAATATTTCAAAGATCAGTTTATATCAATTACCCAAAGGCATAAAACTTTTACTCATGTTAACTGTGCTGAATCTCACAGTTGGGGTAGGTATTGGATTATATTATGTTGCCAATACTACCCACCTTTCTCCAGAAGGTACTACCGAGCAATTTAGAGGCTCAACAGTAGAAGATGAATTTGATATCCCTGAAAAATTTCCCAAACCAATTAGTGAACTGCTCACCACCACCCATAATCACATCATATCCATGACCTTCATATTTTTTATTATAGGAGGTATATTTTACTTTAACTCCATTATATCTGGATTTTGGAGAACCTTTTTTATAGCTGAACCCTTCTTTTCTATTCTCACAACCTTTGGAGGCATTTGGCTCATCCGCTTTATTCATCCTGCATACGCATTTTTGGTGATTCCCTCCGGGATTCTCATGTACCTCTGTTATTTTATAATGGCAGGGATTCTCTTATATGAACTGGGATTGAAGAAATAAATTAGTTTGATGTAAATATCCATCCGACGGTTTTAGATTGGAACCCACCCCCGGCTTTGCCTGGTACCCTCCCAAGTGGGTAATTTATAGTACATAACCATTAAATGCGATGAAGGGCTCAGGGTGATAGTGTTTTTATAATTGTCCAGTATTTCACCAATCCACTCTTCCAAACATCTATTTTAGGTATGTATACCTCAGTAGTAATCTCAGAAACAATCTATCTATATTAGAATATCCTCAAAACTCAGTAAACTTTCCCTTCATTTAAAACCCGTAAATCATACAAAAGCGATACAAATGCCTGAAATTAAGACATCTGAAAAAGAACTGAGCACAGTTTATAGCCCTACTCAGGTAGAGGAAAAGTGGTACCCAATTTGGGAAAAATCAGGCGTAACCAAGCCAACCGAAAGTGGATCTGATAGTTTTACGCTTATGATTCCCCCTCCAAATGTTACCGGTATTTTACATATAGGACATGTTCTAAATATTACCATTCAGGATGTGCTGGTTCGCAGGGCACGTATGATGAGTAAGTCAACTCTATGGTTACCGGGAATGGACCATGCCTCTATTGCTACCGAAGCAAAGGTCACCAAAATGCTGAAAAAAAAGGGCATTAATAAACGAGAGATTGGCAGGGATAAATTTCTTGAACATGCCTGGGAGTGGAAAGATAAATACGGTGGTATAATTTTCCAACAACTGAAAAAACTGGGTGCCTCCTGCGATTGGGATCGTGAAAAATTCACAATGGATGAGGATTACTCCAAGGCTGTCCTGAAAGTCTTTGTTGACCTCTATAATGATGGGCTAATTTACCGTGGTGAACGCATTATTAATTGGGATCCACAAGGACAGACAGCCCTATCTGAAGAAGAAGTTATTCACAAAGACACTATTGGTCATCTCTGGCATTTCCGCTATCCGCTTAGTGATGGCAGTGGTCATTTGGTGGTGGCTACCACCCGCCCTGAAACTATGTTGGGGGATACAGGAGTTGCAGTAAATCCCAAAGATGATCGCTACACAGAGATGGTTGGAAAGACGGTTCTCCTCCCCATTGTAAATCGAGAAATTCCCATTTTTGCTGACGATTATGTTGATATGGAATTTGGTACCGGTTGTGTGAAAGTAACTCCTGCCCATGACCCCAATGATTTTGATATGGGAGAGCGAAACAATCTGGAAGTAATTAATATATTTCACCCTGATGCAAAATTAAATGATAATGTACCCAAGGGGTATGTGGGGCTAGACCGATTTGAAGCCAGGAAAAAAGTGGTGGATGCATTAGATGTTTTGGGTCTCCTTGAGAAAATTGAAGATTATGAACATTCCGTTGGGCACTCGGAACGAACAGATGCGGTGATTGAACCCTATCTCTCCAAACAGTGGTTTGTAAAAATGAAACCTCTGACAGAACCTGCTCTTAAAGTGGTAAAAGATGGGGATGTAAAAATATATCCAGAAAGATGGGTGAAGACCTATAATCACTGGCTGGAAAATATTAAAGACTGGTGTATCTCACGACAACTCTGGTGGGGACATAGAATTCCGGTGTGGTATTGCAGGGGAAATGATATTGGACATTGTCAGTTGGATTGTAAAAATCCCATTGTGTCAATAGAAACACCTGAAAGCTGCCCCGCCTGTGGGAGTAAAGATTTGGTGCAGGATCCGGATGTATTGGATACTTGGTTTAGCTCCTGGCTCTGGCCCTTTGCCACATTAGGGTGGCCGGAAAAAACAGAGGATTTTAAAAAATTCTACCCCACCCAAGATTTGGTAACTGGTCCGGACATCATTTTTTTCTGGGTGGCTCGGATGATAATGGCTGGCTTGTATTTTTGTAAGGAAATTCCCTTTTCAAATGTGTACTTTACAGGGATTATCCGAGATGAGAAGGGAAGAAAAATGAGTAAGTCATTGGGCAATTCTCCAGATCCCCTGGACTTGTTTGAAAAATATGGAGCCGATGCAGTAAGGGTTTCTATACTGATGATTGCTCCCCAGGGATTAGATATTCTTTTCAGTGAAGAAAGGCTGGAGCAAGGCAGAAATTTTATGAATAAACTCTGGAACTCCGCCCGGTTTATCCGCATGAACTTAGATGAAGGATTGCCTGAAAACCTCTCAAACCTTGATGATGAAAAATTAGATTCTACTGATCGCTGGATACTTTCTCGTTTAAATAATGTGATTGAGGAAGTTGACAACGCTTATTCAGAGTATAAAATGAATGAAGCCATTAAAAAGGTTTATGATTTCACTCGAGCTGATTTCTGTGATTGGTATATTGAATTTGCTAAAACCCGATTTTATGGAGATGATACAGAAGATAGAAAAACTGCACAAAAAGTATCCGTGCATGTTATACGAATTATCCTGAAACTCCTCCACCCTTACTCCCCATTCATTACCGAAGAGCTTTGGGTATCATTCAAAAATCCGGATGAAAATTTATTAATTTCAGAATCATGGCCTGAAGCCGAACAAAATAAAATTAATGTAGAATGTGAGCAAGAAATCCAATTATTGATGGAGGTTATTACAGCAGTGCGGAACATCCGCGCCAGCTTGAATGTTTCGCCAGCAAAGGAAGCAGACCTCTCGGTTAGAGGAAATAGTACTTACTGTGACACGCTTAAAATGAATGAGAATTATCTTCAAGGAATGGCAAAATTGAATAATATCCAATTTGGGGAAAATATTGCAAAACCCCCTCAATCTGCTACTGCGGTGGTGAAGGGGCTGGAAATTTTCGTGCCACTTTCCGGATTAATTGACATTAGTAAGGAAGTTGAACGCCTTGAAAAACAAATTCAGGATATGGAAGGTCGATTAAATGCGGTGAGCAGAAAATTAGATAACAAGAATTTTGTTGAACGAGCACCGGAGAATGTAATAACCCATGAACGAAATAAATTGCAGAATTATCAATCTGATCTTTCAAAATTACAACAGAATCTTGAATCTTTACGAGGTTAAATCTAATTTATGCACTTTCTTCAATTGGTTGGGTTTAGGCTAAAGCACCGTTTGTTTAGATTGTCCATCCCCAAGCTAAAGCATGGGGTAATTAATAATATTGTAATTGCATTGGTAAATCATTTACCCCGTCCTTTAGGGCGGGGTATTAGTAAACACAAAAAACCAAGGGGCTTTAACCCCTTTTCTTAGTGAACTCTTATATAATCAAAATAAATCGCTGATGACTTCAGCAACCACATATTATCAAACCAATCTCACTACCGATATTACCTATCTGAAAGGGGTTGGTCCACAGAGGGGGGGCGCTCTTAAAAGATATGGTATTGAAAATGTCGGGCAACTTCTCCATCACTTTCCCCGCCGCTACTTAGACCGCACCAATATTAAATCTATACGTGAAGTTAAAATTGGAGAAGAGGCGGTTATCATTGGAAAAATAGCTTCCTTTGGCATGCAACAGGCAAGGCGGCGCCGTTTCTTTCAAATGACCCTGAACGACCCCACAGGATACCTCACCTGTGTCTGGTTCAATAGCATTTCATGGATTATAGATAAATTTCAGGAAGGTGATTCTATTGCCGTTTTTGGTAAAGTTGAATTCAGGAAGGGATTTCAAATTATTCACCCCGAATTTGATATTCTGGAAGAAGGGGAAGACCCTGTAAATACTGGAAAAATTTTGGCACAATATCCATCTACAGCCGCATTAAAGGCTGTGGGCTTGGAAGGACGTGGATTTAGAAAAATTATTAACGTGGCTCTTGATTTGGTTGGAGATGAAATTGAAGATTATTTTGACCCCACATTTTGTGAAGAAGAAAAATTATTGTCTCTCCATGAAGCATTAGATCAAATTCACCAGCCGGCTGATAAACAGAGTTTAAAAAAAGCTGTTTATCGTCTCAAATTTGATGAGCATTTTTTCATTCAGCTCCTATTGGCCCTCAAAAGACAAGCCAAAGCAGAAAATTCAGGACGGGTATTTCCCCAGCGGGGAAAATATGAAAAGGATATTTTTAAAAGTCTGGACTTCACCTTAACCGATGCCCAAATTAATGTTCTCAAAGAAATCCGTAGTGATTTGGCAAGGAGAAGTCCAATGAACCGTCTCATACAGGGTGATGTGGGTTCTGGTAAAACGATTGTGGCGGTACTGGCAGCAGCCATTGTTATTAGCCATGGTTCACAGGTTGCAGTAATGGCACCTACAGAAATTTTAGCAGGGCAGCATTTTATTAGTTTTTTACAATTTTGTAAACCAGCCAATATCAGAATTGCTTTACTTACTGGAAATCAGAAAAAAGCAGATAAGGAGAAAATTTATTCTGAATTAGAATTGGGTGAAATACAATTGGTAGTGGGAACCCATGCACTTATTCAGGAAGGAGTAACTTTTCAAGATTTAGGCATGATCATAGTAGATGAGCAGCATCGTTTTGGGGTAGAACAGCGGAAAGCCCTCATTGATAAAGGATACTCCCCAGAAGTTCTGGCTCTTACGGCAACACCTATCCCTCGAACTTTGGCATTTACAATTCACGGAGATATGCATATTTCCATTATTGATGAAATGCCAAAAAACCGACTGCCCATTATTACAAAAGTTGTGGAACCAGCGCGAATGGATCAAGTTTATGATTTTATGAAAAAGGAAATGGATGCCGGCCATCAATGCTTTGTTATTTATCCCATTATTGAAGAATCTGAAAAAATGGATTGGAAAGCATCCGACACAGGATTTAAAAAGCTAAGTGAAAAAGTATTTCCAGATTATAAAATAGGATATATCCATGGGAAAATGAAAAAGGAAGTCCGGGATGAACAAATGACAGCCATGGCAAACAATGAAGTCCAATGTCTTGTTTCTACCACAGTTGTGGAGGTGGGAATTGACATCGCCAATGCTACTGTTATGGTTATTGAAAATGCTGATAGGTTTGGACTTACCCAACTCCATCAGTTACGGGGTCGAATTGGAAGAGGCAGTTCTCAATCATATTGCGTGCTGGTAAAAAATAGCAAATCTCCTGAAGCGGAGCATCGCTTAAAAGTTATGGAATCTACAAGCAATGGTTTTAAGATATCGGATGAAGACCTTAAATTGAGAGGTCCGGGAGAGTTCTTTGGAACCCGACAACATGGGTATATTAAATCAAAAATTGCTAACTTTGTAGAAGATGGCCCTATCATCAGACAGACCCGAAAGCGTGCATTCGAAATGGTTGAATATGACCCCAAGCTAAAACTTGAAAGACATCAGAATATCAAAAAACAATTTAAAGAAAACTATCGGCACATGCTGGAGTTTGTAAATATCAGTTAATTAAAGGATAAAATGAACAATCTCAATAAAATTTTTGCTGCCATTGTATTTGTATTTTCAGTGGTGGTGTACATTATGACTATGGCTCCTACTACATCCTTTTGGGATTGCGGTGAATTTATTGCCACCTCCGTAATTATGGGGGTACCTCATCCTCCTGGAACTCCCTTCTTTCTTCTACTGGGAAATTTCTTTTCTCAGCTCCCAACCTTTGCCGATACAGGAGCACGTGTGAATCTCATATCTCCAATTTTTAGTGCTTTTGCTGTTATGTTTTTATATCTCATTATTGTCCAACTTATTGAAGAATGGCGGGGTGAGTCAAAAACCTGGCCTGACTTTCTCATCACTTATGGCAGTGCAATTATTGGAGCGCTTACTTTTGCCTTTACTGACTCCCATTGGTTTAATGCTGTAGAAGCTGAAGTATATTCTTTATCCACCTTTTTCACCAGTATTGTGGTTTGGCTCATTTTAAAATGGAGTACAAATTCAGGTCATGCTGGCAATGTTAGATATATTCTCATTATCGCCTATATGTTTGGATTAGCAATTGGTATTCATCTACTAAATCTTCTTGCTCTTCCCTTTATTGCTCTCATTGTATATTTTAATAAGTATGAATTTAAGGTGAGCACTTTTATAGCCACTATGGGAATAACCCTTTTTACTTTTATGGTGATTTACCTGGGAATTATAAAGGGTATCCCCAATCTTGCCAATAGTTATGGATTAAATTCCCCCATTATTATAGTGTTGCTTATCTTTGCTGCAACAGCCTATGCTGTCTGGAAAAATCATAATCAGCTCTCTACTATTCTGGCTTGTTTGGTATTAATTCTCATTGGCTTTTCAACCTATACCACCATTTTTATCCGGGCTTCACAACATCCGAATATCAACGAAAATAATCCTGATACCATTAAGGGTGCGTTAGCGTATATGAACAGGGATCAGTATGGCGACTGGGAAATATTGAATCCTGCTTTTACTATGGGAAGAGCCGAATGTTCTTACTCAGATCGTTGGACCACTAATAAAAGTAATCCCACCACCAGTGAAGAATTAAATTTTCTCTGGAATTATCAAATTAAGGAAATGTATCTCCGTTATTTTGCATGGCAGTTTGTAGGAAAAGAAAATCATGAAGAACGGAGTTGGGATTTAGTCACTCTCAAAGGAGATGTAATTAAGAAATTGCGGGGGATAGATTGGGGGAGGTATGTACTCCCATTTCCCCTGCTGTTTGGAATATTTGGAATGATATTTCATTTCAGCCGGGATTGGAAGCGTGCCTTAGCAGTACTCTCTTTATTTTTGGCTACGGGTATTATGATTATTTTGTATTTGAATCAATATGACCCTCAACCTCGGGAACGGGATTACTCCTATGTTGGTAGCTTCTTCACTTTTTCAATATGGATTGGTATGGGGGTTGCAGCCCTTCAGGAAAAAATAAAAGAATGGCTGGAAGGAGTAGAAATTGCAGGGTTTGTTTCCATCGGCTTAACTGGAATTATTTTTGTTGTCATGCCCTTTACCATGCTGGCAACTGATTATAAAGAGCATAATCGAGATGGAAATTATGTAGCTTGGGATTATGCATATAATATGCTGAATTCCTGCGAACCCGATGGCATCATTTTCACCAATGGAGATAATGATACCTTCCCTCTCTGGTACATACAGGAAGTAGAAGGAGTCCGTAAAGATGTGCGGGTGGTGAACCTGAGCCTCCTCAATACGCCTTGGTATATTGAGCAATTGAAAAACCAGGAACCCAAAATAAATCTAAACCTTAAGGATGAAAATATTGCCAAAATGGACCCTGTTTTTGGCACAGCGTATGCTCTAAAAAAATGGACAACCATCTGGCCCGGATTAAAGGCACAGTATAATCAATATACCAAAGCACAATATGGAACGAGTTATTCGGTATCAAATTTTGGAATCCTGAGTAAATGGGGACCGGCCGATGCCCAAATAAAAGAAGGTGAAAACCAGATTAGTTGGCAAATTCGACCAAAGCTTAGTAATTATCTGAGAGTCCAGGATATTATGATTCTTCAAATTATTGAGGATGCAATAAAAGACCGCCCGGTTTATTTTGCAGTAACTGTAGCACCTAACAATAGAATAGGATTAGATAATTATTTGGAGATGGAGGGGTTGGTATATCGAGTAACATTTGAAGAATCCCCCAAAAGTACATCCATGCCCAGGCTAAATTATGACCGAATGGTTCAGAATATTACAGAAGCGCCAGATTCCTCACAAATGATTGTAAATCCTGATGATTACTGGAATCATATAAATGCAGGGAAGGGTATTTACCGTTACACAAACCTGGATAACGGAGATGTCTATTTCAATGAAAATATCCAACGGCTCATACAGAATTACAGATCCAGTTTTCTTCAGTTAGGATTGCAGAACCTGTATTCTTCAGATGAGGGTGGAAAAGCTAAGACCTTAGATATTTTAAACAAAATGGAAAATTATTTTCCTCACGATGTTATACCCACAACAGATGCAGAACTTGATATTCAAATTGGGCGAATTTATATGCAGGCTGGAAATCATGGAGAACTGAAAAATCGCCTAAAATCTGTACAGCAGCGCAAAGACATCTCTCTGGAAACACAAATGTATATTGGACAGATTTATATGAATGAATTTCAGGATTATGATGCTGCCATTGATCATTATGAGAATTTATTTAATGAATATCCTTACATTCCTGATTTTCTTTACACATTGGTTCAGGCTTATGCAAAAGCGGAACGCCGATCTGAAGCTGTGGAAGTGTTAGAAGTTTGGTTACGATCTCATCCCAATGATTCCCAGGCAATTGACTGGCTCTCTATTCTAAATCCGCCTGCTCAATAATGACAGAGAGTTCCACTCACCCCTTGGTGTCAGTGGTGATTCCCCATTATGGTGGTACGGATATTTTGGGTGACTGCCAAACTTCACTGAATAAATGTTCCTACCCAAATCTTGAAATCATTGTTGTAGATAATGCCTCCCCGGATGATTCGGTGCAGTTTATCAAAACAAACTTTCCTGAGGCAAACCTAGTCCAATCAGAGTTTAACCGCGGTTTTGCAGGAGGATGCAATTTCGGAGTTGAACATGCCAATGGGGAATATCTCCTCATATTAAATAATGATACCACCCATGAAGCGGATTGGATTGATCATTTAGTTAAAATGATGGAGTCCAATCCTAAAATATCAGCCGTTCAGCCAAAGATAAAGAATTATGATAATCGGGATTATTTTGACTATGCCGGTGCCTGCGGTGGATTCATGGATAAATATTGTTTCCCTTTTGCCCGAGGCAGGATTTTCAATACGGTTGAAAAAGATGAGAGTCAATATGATGAAGCTATTCAAATATTTTGGGCATCAGGTACTGCCTTCCTCACTCGGAAGGATGTTTTTAATAAAATTGGCGGATTTGATGAAATCTTTTTTGCCCACATGGAAGAAATTGATTATCATTGGAAATCTCAAATGCTGGGTTATGATATTTGGGTTGAGCCAGCCTCGGTCATTTATCATAAAGGGGCAGTAACGCTTCCGGTTTCATCACCCAAAAAAACCTATCTTAATTATCGAAATAGTATGATTTTACTGTTAACCAATTATCCAATAAGCACATCAATGAAGTTATTTTTCCCACGAATTATTTTGGAATGTATTTCATTAATTAAAGAGATAGTGACATTCAAATGGAGTCATGCTTTGGCAATAATAAAATCCTGGATTTGGATATTGGGTCATATTGGTGTATTAAAGGAAAGGCGAGATATTCTAAAAAGTGACAATATAAAAATTCCTGAACTGATATTTCAAAAAAGTATAGTTTTACAGTATTTTATTAGGAAGAAGAAAAAGTATTCACTATTGAACTGAAAAAAAAGGAAATATATATTAAAATTGTTTTTTAATATCTAACATGAATAAACCCTCTCTTTTTATTATTCGCAATATCTGGTGGCTGGTTCCTCTTGCAATTATTTGCATTTTTTGGGAACATGCCGCACCTATTCTCCTCATGCTTGTTTTTGCCTTTTTAGGGAGGGTAGTGCTTCATCCTGTTGTGCGGCAGGTAGAAAAATTAACGGGAAATCATTATTGGTCTGTGATGATTGTAATAACATTTCTGCTGGTGTTTTTGATCTTTCTTTCTAGTTCCCTTTTCCCAATAATTGGTAACCAAATTGCAGCCCTGCAGTCTTCACTATCAATGGAAACTCTGGCAAAATTTCAGGCAAAGCTCACCTTGGTATTAGAAAGTATTTTGCCTTCATTTATATTTAATTTTTACACAGATTTAACGACTCAGTTAGACTCTACATTCTCAGAAATATGGGCAACAGGATTATCACATATTAAATCTTTTATTGGTGGAGCAGGTTCTCTGGCTTTTGCTTTAGGGTCAGCTTTTCTCTCTTTCTTAATTATTATTGTGTTCATGGTAATATTTTTGTTAGATGGAGAAAAATTTACTTTCGCCTTTTTGCATGCTGTTCCAGGAGAACATTATGGCACTGCTAAGGGAATGCTCAATAAAATATCACTTCAAATTCAAGCCTACATCCGTGGTCAATTAATTGCAGCAACTTCTGTTGGAATTACTTCAATAATTGGTCTATATATTCTGCAATGGATCACCGGAATTTCAATTCCTTATACCATTTTAATTGGGATAGGAGCAGGCCTTTTCAATTTGATTCCATTTGTTGGACCAATTGCTGGAATGATTCCTGCTGTGATAGTGTATTTGGTTACAGACCAATCAATGCCTATTCATTTTATTTATGTACTTCTAATAATGACCGTTTTTGCTGTTGTACAGCTCATTGATAATTTAGTGGTGTCTCCTTATATTATGGGGGGAAGTGTGGGACTGCATCCGATTTTGGTGATCATTCTTGTATTGCTTGGTGCGTCTGTTGGAGGTATTTTGGGGATGTTGTTTGTCATTCCCATTGCTGCTATACTGAAAGTAGTATTGGGTGAGTTTGTCACTAATTTGAAAAAATAAAACTGCTTATAAGTTCACCATAGAGGTACAAAGGCTCGGTGAACAAAATAATACAAGACTTCATTTAACACTATCCTAATCACTATTTTAAATCTCCTTTATATAAAAATAATTTTATAAAACTAAAGTAAAGTTGAAAAATGTCAAAATTATTTACAATTAATAATTCCGATAAAAAAACATCTGCTCGTAGTGGTGTAATACATACTGATCATGGAAATATTACCACTCCCTTTTTTATGCCAGTAGGAACGTATGGAGCAGTAAAAACCCAATCATCAGAAGAAATTGCAGAACTTCCCAGTTCTATTTTACTCAGCAATACCTATCACCTTTACCTTCGACCGGGTACAGAGATTCTACAGAAAGCCTGTGGACTGCATGGCTTTATGAATTGGGATGGTGCTATACTCACCGATTCTGGCGGGTTTCAGATTTTCAGCCTAGCAGGCTATCGGAAAATCACGGATGATGGTGTTACCTTTCGCTCTCATTTGGATGGCTCAGAACATCATTTTACTCCGGAAAAGATTGTAGATATTCAGCGTATCATCGGCTCGGATTTTATGATGATGTTGGATGTCTGTCCACCGGGAGATGCAGCTCACCAAACCTGGATAGATGCCCTGAATACCACCACCAATTGGGCGAAACGAGGCATGCATCATTTTCGAAAAACAGAACCTATTTATGGTCATAAGCAAGTATTAATACCTGTGGTTCAAGGGGGTACCAATAAAGATTTACGCAAGAGATCGGCTCATGAACTCTGTGAGCTGGATGCAGATGCCTATGCCATTGGTGGTTTAGCTGTGGGAGAACCCAAACCTGAAATGCTAGAGACTGTGGAATGGATGGATGAGTTTCTCCCTAAAGAAAAACCCCGCTACCTCATGGGGGTTGGGACTCCTGCTGATTTAGTAAGAAATGTTTCCCGCGGAGTAGATATGTTTGATTGTGTCATGCCCACTCGCAATGCCCGCAATGGCCAATTATTCACTTTTGATGGAAAGGTAAACATTCGTAATGCCAAATATAAAACAGATTTCAGTCCTATTGATGAAAATGGTATTTCGCCTATGTCTGAAAATTATACTAAAGCCTATCTCCACCATTTATTTAAGACAGAAGAAATATTGGGTTACCGAATTGCCACACAGCATAACCTCCAGTTTTATATTCAATTGATGCTAACCATGCAGGATGAAATTAAGGCAGGGAATTTTGATAGCTGGGTTAAGAGGTTTTTGGAGCGGTATGAGAAAAATGAAATTTAGGTTAATTTCTTAATTAGGTTAGAATCATACTGTATACAATTTTATACTTAAATTAAAATATATTATTGCTGATGGAATATAAGTATAGACAAGAAAAAGATAGATTCACCCTAAAATATGATAGCGAATTATTAGGAGAAATAAATTATTCTTATGAAGGAAATGACTTAAATCTTTTGAGGGTTTTTGTACCGCATAATCATCGAGGGAAAGGAATTGCTGACAAGATCACCAAGTGGGTTTTAGACTTTGCACAATCAAATGGTCTAAAAATAATCCCAACATGCCCCTATATAAGTCATACATTCCTAATAAGAAACACCGATTATAAGGATATAATAGTAAAATAATTTTAATTGAGATAATAAATGGTTATTCTATACTTAAAACTTTGATTTGTCCTTGTCTTGCATAATCAATTGCTTCGCCTAAAATTCGTGCAGCTTCTTGTGGAGCGTGGAATCCCATTGAATTTTCAGCAGCTATAAAATCTAATCGCCATTGAGCCTTTCTTTGAAATTCGAGAACCTCTTGTAACTCACTTTGTGATATTCCATTTTGTTTTGCTTTTTGAATTGCATCCAATAAGTCCATCAATGATTTACCTCCGCGTTGAAGCAATTTATAATTTCTGTCCTGAATAATATTCACTCTGTTAAGAATTTCTTTTTCATCAATGTGGTGACATGTTTGACAAGCCTTATTAATATTAAGTAATGGACTGCGTACCCAATGATCTGAAACTTTACTGGCACCATCCCGCTGGTATGGCATATGGCAGTCAGCACAGGAAACCCCTGACCGAGCGTGAATCCCTTGTGACCAAAGTTCAAATTCTGGATGCTGTACTTTTAAAATTTCCGCACCACTTTCTTTATGTTTATAGTCAAAAAATCTCTTCCCATTTGGAAAAATGGTTTCGTCCCAATGTTTTTCTAAATCTTCTGATTTTAATCCATTACTCCAGGGGAATTCTAATGGCATTGCACTTCCACAATAATATTCTACATGACACTGAGCGCAAACAAATGATCGCATTTCTGTACGAGATGCTGATTCATTTGGATTATACGGTTGTGATTGTCCTGATTCTCTCCATCTTTCAATTGATGGAAGTTGGGGTAATTCTGCTTTAGAACTTGCTAATACTTGAATACCTTTCAGAAATCCTGGTCGAGTAACTCTTAATTTCATTGTATTTGGTTCATGACAATCAACACATGAAACTGAGTGACCATGACCACTTGAATGAAGCATTTCATTTAACTCTTTATATGAAAATTGATGTGTCATTTCAAATCCCTTAACAGCATCACCTTTTCCTAGTTCTCTATATAGTGGCATTATGGATGCATGACAATGTAAACAAGAACCAGATTGTGGTTTAGTTTGTCGTTCAGTTTGCTCTTGATCTTCAAGCATATAGGCATGTCCACGGCGGTCCCGGTAGTCGATGGAAAAAGCATAACCCTTAAACATTCTCTTCAACCAGGGATCGCGTTCTATTTTTTGTTCAGGTAATGCTTCACTACCTCCATGACCACCAAACCGAGTTTTTGTTGGTTGAGCTGTTAGTTTATAGGAATCAAATTGTTTGGGCCAATTAATACCCCATTTTTCAGGATTTGTGTCATCTTCAGCAACCTTAACCAATTCAACATATCTAAATCCAGCTTCAGCTTTACGTTCAAATATATTTTTTAACAATACAACTGTTAACAAACTTGAAATTACTAGCACACCTATTGTTATTTTATAATTAATTTTCATTGAATCAATCCTCTATTTATTGAATTATATTTTCCAATTCCAACGGATTCCCCATGCCCAACACTATTATGACAATGAAGACAATTTGATGACTCAGAATGATTTATTTCAGTTACAAAATCACTATGGCATTGGAGACAATTATCTTTCAGAACATTCTTATTCTTATCACGAATAAATATTGGTTCAGGAAAATTTTGCAATGTGAATCCTTTAGAGTGCAGGAAGCCGTTTTCTGCTTTTGCTAACCATTTAGATATTGGTTCATGGGGGAGATGGCATTCAACGCAAGTAGCAAATGCGTGATGGCTTCCCTTTTGCCATGAGTCAAATTGTGGTTGCATAATATGACAATTTATACATGCATTAGGGTCAGAACTAAAATACGATATTCCATTGGCGTAATAAAAACTATAGCTTATGAGCCCTAATAATATTCCGCCCAAAATTGATATAGTAAAGTAAAATTTCATGATTTAATTGTAAATAAAATGTCTCAATTATCGCTATTTTATTTAGGGTAATTTAAGGGTATTAGATAATAGGACACATCTATCTATTTATAGTTAAGTTGTAGGAAATAAAATATCCGTAAAACCAAATAAATTACCTAATTTTCCCCATTGATGATAAAAACATTCCACCAATATCTGAAACTTATAATAATCCCTATAAACTTCGTTGGATGAAATTAACCCAGAATCTATTGAGAACTGGGTGAGAGGGATTTTGGAGTGGTTTGAAGGGAATTTCAGTTTTTAATTAAACTTTCCAATATTACAATTCTACAAACTTATCCGTATATTCCACCAACTTAGAGGCGATACCTTTTTCCGTCATAGAATGTCCCGCATCCTGAATGATTTCAAAATCAGCTTCGGGGAATGCTCGGTGCAGTTCCCAGGCTGATACCATAGGACAAACTACATCATAGCGGCCCTGTACTATCACTGCCGGGATATGCCGGATTTTATCCACGTTTTCCAGCAGCCATTCTTCAGCATCAAAAAATCCGCGATTGGTAAAATAATGACATTCAATACGGGCGAAAGCCTCGGATACTTTTGCATCTTCAAATGGATGGAGTGATTCCTCAGATTGAAATAGTTTACTGGTGCTGGCTTCCCAAATTGACCAAGCTTTGGCTGCTTCAATCCTCACTTTTTCATCTTCAGAGGTGAGACGTTTATAGTAAGCCGCTACCATATCATGACGTTCATTTTCTGGGATTGGTTTAAGATAATGCTCCCATGCATCAGGATAAATATTAGATGCACCTTTCTGATAGAACCAATCTATCTCCTTTTTGCGAATCATGAAAATGCCTCGCAACACCAATGCCTTACAGCGGTCTGGATGTGTGATGGCATAACTCAGTGATAGAGTTGACCCCCAACTTCCGCCAAATACCACCCATTTGTTAATCTCCAGATGCTCCCTGATTTTTTCAATGTCCGCCACCAAATCCCAAGTTGTATTTTCACGAAGTTCAGCATGGGGAGTACTCTTACCGCAACCCCGCTGATCGAAAATTATGATGCGATATTTTTCAGGATCAAAGTATTGACGATAAATAGATTCAATCCCACCGCCGGGACCCCCATGTAGAAAAATTACTGGCTTGCCCTCAGGAGTACCAGATTCTTCCACATGAATGGTATGGAGATCAGAGACATTTAAGTCAAATTCGTTATAAGGATCTATTTTGGGGTATAATGCTTTCATGTTTTCCTTTTATTTTTTTTATAACTTTTCCAATAATTAGGTAGTGGCACAATGCATTGTGCCACTACTAATAGAGTCTTTTCTTACATACACGATTCTTCAATTCTTTCCCAGCCAAATACCGATTCAGGTTTTCTGCAAACTGCAGCACTACATCATGTTGATACTCCGGGAAATTACCTGAAATATGGGGTGATAAAAATACATCATCTAACGTGAATAATGGACTCTCTTTTGGCAAAGGTTCTTTTTCAAACACATCCAATGCTGCCCCTGCGATGGTCTTTTGTATCAGCGCTTGAATCAATTCCTGCTCATTTATAATAGCGCCTCGTGCCACATTAATTATAAAAGCAGAATCCTTCATTTTTGCCAATTCTTTCTTCCCTATCATACCTTTTGTGAGGGGTGTCAGCGGACAGGCCACCACTACAAAATCACTGTTTTTCAATAGGTGACCCAACATAGAAATTGGGATAAGTTCATCTACGGTTTTCTTATGTTCCACTTTTTTCTGGAGACGTCGTGTAGCAATAACTCTCATTTCAAATGCATTGGCTTTTTTTGCGATGGCTTTACCTAGTGAGCCAAATCCTATGATGCCTATAGTCTTCCCTTTGAGCTGAACCATTTGTTTTGCAACTTCCCATTGAGTCCAATTTTTTGTTTGTATAAATTTATGGCAATCATTAAATCGTTTGGCAAAATAAAGCATAGTTGACATAACAAATTCTGATACGGGTCCAGCGTGGACACCTCTGGCGTTGGTGATGATGGTTTTGGATTTTAAAAGAGGATCGTGCAGACTTTGTTCAATCCCAGCGTTTCCAAAGTGCACCCATTTAAGATTTTCATTGCCATGAGTAAAATATTTTTCTGGCAGGTAATAGGTAGTGAGAATATTCAGGTTTTGGATTACATCTTTCAAGTATTCATGTGTGCGGATGTGGATAAATTCTAACCCCTTGGTTGAACTGAGTTCAGACTTTAGAACTGAAAGCAGTGTTTTATACTTTTCCGGATTTTGGGTAAGTTGGATGCCAATTTTCAAGGATGACATCTTTCTATCGTGTAATGTAAATGCATTGATGTCATCCTTTCCTTAGCATTCTTTTTTCATCATGAAATTCAATGAAATAATCTAAATCATTAAATAAACTTAATACTTTTGAAAGAGAAACAAATTTTTTCTTTTTATTAATAATATCCTGATATGAACTCCACTTATAAATTCTGAAATCATTAATTAAATGATGATGTGTTGGATTGGAATGAATATAATAAATTGATGAAATTAAATATTCATCACTTGTTATAATTTTCCGTTGAAATGGACGTTCAAAAAGAGTACCCTTTCTATGAAAAGCAATATTAAATGATTGGGTGTAGGAAATTGTAAATCGTCTTATTTGCTCACTAATTATATGTGATTCAATATCCTTTGTTTTTACTAAAAAATGAAAATGATTAGGTAAAAGGCAGTAAGCATACAAATTAAAAATATTTTTTGTGTAACTATGAAATTTTTCCAAAAAAAATCTGTAATTCTCATCAATTTCGAAAAGCTTATTTTTTTGAATGGCTTTATTAAAAATATGATAATAATTAAACGGTTCGAATTTTAATGTTGAACTCAAAACATATTTAAGGATGACATCTTTCTATCTTGTAAAGTAAATGAAAAGATGTCATCCTTTTCCGGGTTTTTGGTAAATTGGATGTCAATTGTCAGTCGTTGATTTCGGTTGAGAGAATAATCCAATTATCCTACTCCTGCTGTCCTACTCCTTCCTCCTTGCCCCTTTCCCCTCAATTTATATACTGCCTCAACTTTTCAAACAACTGATGTGTGGCTTCAACATCTCGCATGACATATTCATTTACGGCTTCAATATTACCATCTTCAAATGCTTTAGCTACAGTATCTCCTTTTACATCCCCCTCCTTTGGAGAAGAAATTCCAAAAGATCTACAGGCTATATCCATGCTTACCGCATTATAATTATTCCAGTTGCAGAGAAACATCATGAGGTCAATATGGCTTTTATAAGAAAATCGGCGTAGGTCTTTGAAATTCCAGTTATTAATTTGTAAACCATAGTGAGCGGCTCGAACAATGAGAAACGGGATATCAAATCCAAGACCATTATAATGAATATATTGTACATTTTTTGAACTGGAATGATTAATGATTTTATAGAATTCATTTAGTGTGGCCTCTTCATTTTCTTCACAGATCACTTTATCTTTTGAACTACCGTCATTTTGTAGCCAGCGCAGTCCAATGCAGAGTACTTTTCCGAAAAAGGGAGATGTAGAGCGAATAAGAGACTCAGCATTTTCAGGGTCATCTCCAGTGCGATCAATATGGGACTGCACCTTTTTTGCTACGGCTTTCTCCACAGTCTCATCAATGATTTGTCGAGGGATAGTTTCAATGTCTAATACGAGATAGGCCATGTAAAATCTCCTACTAATAATTAATTATTGGGTTAATAGATATAATTCTAAAATTGCAATTTAAGAATTTACCTTTCATTTCCAAACCACGGTTCAGCTTTTAAATCCTCATCAAAATATTTTTTATCTGCACTATCCTTAATCAATTCGCCAGCTTCTTCTGCTTTATATTGCCAATTATTACATTCATTTTTATTTCCTAAAGCAGCATTTGCTCTCGCCATCGCTTCGTAGGCATATGCTAAATCAAAATCTTTAAAATTATGTTGTTCTGTCAGGCACATAGTTTCCTGAGCTGATTCCAGAGCTTTTTCTCCTATTTCTAAAACGGCGTACACACGGGAAATCAGCCAATGCCCCCGCTGTTCGTTTACTGGTTCAAATTTGGGTGAGTTTTGCCAATGAAATAGAGATGCCTTTGCAAAATTGATCATACGCAAATCATCATGTTCATTACGGTTCTCCTTCCCTAATAAATTCCATGTTTGCATATTCATTTCGATGCCCATGTAATGGTGTAATTTTTCTTCATTAGTAAATTTATTCATATTATTTATTCACAAAGACTATATGGGATTCTAATAATCCCCAATCGGTGTAGGTCTTTACAATCATTTCACCATCTTTCGACCAGTAAAACAAATCTTTTTCTCCTTTTCGCCCAGAGGCAAAGGAAATTGGTCTGTCGAAATCATCAGGGAGTTCTAATTGTAATGCAGCACCTGTCCATCTGGATATTGCCCGGGATTGACAGGCTGAAAATATCAGTACAAAAAGCAGTATTGTTAATGAAAATATTAATTTTCTCATAATGTTTTATCCTTTCTATTAAGAGGTTTTTATTGGGGAATATTTAGTTGCCGGTTGAATCGGCAGGAGCTTCTTCATCTTCATTATTACAATGAACACAGGGATTAGTAAACACCGACAGACTATGAGTATGGTATGTGGTAAACCCAAATTCATCAGTAAGTTTTATAATTAACTCATGACTGCCTTTATCTACTTCTCTGGGAGTCCATTTAAATAAATGTGCATATTCTGAAAGGTTGTAATACTTAAAGGATGCAGAATCAATTTTGATGGATTCTGGGCTACTGAGTTTTTTTCCGTACAAATCTTCCGCAGTAAGAAATGCTGTGTATTCCAATCCGCTAAATGCTTCTGTAGATAGTTCTGATGTTAGTTGAGGTGGTGTATAAACAAAAATTTGAAATGGGATCGCCGTTCCTGTATCATCATGTCCATCCTTCACCTGCAAAATAAAATTATGAAGACCAATATCTGATTCCTCTGGTGACCAAGTGAGTATTCCACTATGGAGTTCTAATAACATCCCGTGGTGCAATGAATCTAAATGGAAAGTGAGTGTATCTTCAGGATTTGGATCATAAGCTTTAATTTGAAATTGTAACGTATCTCCTGCTTGAATGGTGATACTATCCAATGATGTAATTTCTGGAAACGAGTTTATAAATACTGGAAATACTTGAATGGCATCCTGTGCACCATCATTTGCTGTGACAGCTGCTATATATTCACCAAGGTAGTTATCGCCAGTTTCCCAAACCAAAACATTATTATCAATTTTCATACCATCCGGACCTTGTGCCAAGGAAAAAATAATTGAATTTTTTGATAATGAATCATTAGGGCTAAAAGTATTTTCATCTCTTGCAAACAAGGGATATTCATACCGTTCCCCTTTGGCTACGGTTACAACTGGTTCGCTGGTAAAAACAGGCGGTGAATTCACATAAATAGATGCCTTCCATTGGACGGAATCTATTCCATCCGTCAATTGAATTTCGTAGGGGTGATGCCCTAAGTTATGTCCTTCCCAACTCAAAACACCCTGAGGACTCAATGTCATTTCTATTGGACCCCTCAGTAATTTCCACTCTAATACTGTATTACTGTTCAAATCAAAACTTTCTAAAGGAAATGCCAATGATTCTCCCAATGGTAGAATAAAAATTTCTTCCGGTCTTGATGAAATAACCGGTGGAGCATTTACATAAATTTCATAGTGAAGTGTTGAGGTTGCGATTCCATCTGTCACTTTTATTTCAAAATTATAATCATCAACTTGTATTGGTAATGGTACCCAATTTATAGCCCCTTTGTTATCTATCCGCATATTTTCAGGAGCATTAATCAAGTCATATTCAAATTTTTCAGATCGAGGTGATTGATTTAGAATAAGGGTTGTTTGGAACATCTGATCTACTGTCGCCGTAAACTGTGTTTTATTTTCCCTCAAATTAATCTCAGGATGAACGGAAATTGTAAATGATGAAGTATCTGAAGTGAACCCGTCCGTACTTGCAATTATAAAACTATAATCTCCTGCTTTCACATGAGGCTCCCAGGAAAATTGAGCTTGATGATTAATTAATTCAGCATAAGAAATTTCTAAATAATCGGATTCTACTATAGTTGTTTCTTCTATTTTTATGGGAATAATAGCTGTATCTACAATCGATTCGGAAATAATCAAAGAATCAATCATTGGGGTTTGGGTAAATAATTTCTCTTCTGATTTAATTTCAACCGTATCCTCTAAAGTGATTTCGGGTATTTCAATGAGTAAGCTATCTCCATAAAATGATAAAGAATCTTTTAGTACCCATATATTTTTCCCATCCTTTAATATTTTTGTATGGGTTTTGAGTTTTTCCCTATATTCCTCCTCTTTCGTTTTAAATTCTTCAACGGATGATTCCTGTTTTTTCTTTTTAAAGGGATCCTTTTCAGTCGTTAATTTTTCTTCAGCAAATTCTTCAAATTCAGTTAGAACTGTATCAACATAAACTTGCTTTTCAGGTTTAACTTCTATTTTGTCAATTTTAGTTTCTACTTCAAGAATAGGAGATTCAACAATCTCTGGTTCAATTTCAATAATGTTCTTTTCAACAATTTCAACTACGTCTTCATCCTCTATTTTATTGTCAATAGGAACCAGGATGACCTCAGGATTAAGTAAATTAATGGTCGCTTTTTTTGAACCGCTAATTATTTCAACAGTTAATTGTGCTTCTCCATTTTTATCTTTAATAGGTATAACCCATTCAAACAATTCACCATTAACTATAGTAACACTATCTTTTTCTTGCTCCAGAGTTACTGGGTCATTTACATATAAAAGAAATGAATATGGTTTTTCACTTAGAGGTTCATTCTGACTCACAAATATTTTTCCATTATCTGTGTCTAATTCACGACTACCCTTTTCCCGCAATTCCAACTTATAAGATAATTCGTGATATCCCAATTGTTCTGGTTTGGGGGTCCAATTCAACTTTAATTCATCTAAATCAAAATCCATCCCGCTGGGCACATATTTTTCTGTGAAATTGCGAAAAGTAGCAGAAGACTCCCAATGGATTGAATGAGAAAAATCATCTCCTAAATTTATTACAAAATCTGGTATTCGATTATAAATCCGCTGAATTGGAATAGGAGGAGGCGTGTCCGTAATTAATTCCGTAGCTAATGGAGTGGTCCAAATTTCCGGATGTTGCCCATTATGAGTTAATACAATTGTTTCAGTCGTAACAAGTGAGGTCACCGTTTTGTAATCCATTTCTGCATATTCGGGGGTTTCAAAATCGGATGATAAAATTCCCCGGGTAAGAGGATCAAGACTGAAATTTCTAATTTTCCCCATTTTGTCAATACTGGTAAGGTAAATAAAACCATTATCAGGATTAATAATAATATTTTGGATATTCTCATTTGAAAGTGGAATGGACTCCGTACCCCAAATATCGCTCATGAGTGTACCACTTTTACTTACCATTACTAAATCATCACTACCATCAAAATTTAAATCTATTCCTTTTTCATGAAGAAATCTCAAACGAGGATAGTTAGATAGATTTTCCCCTTTCTCCTTTCCATTAGAATAAATATAATATCCACTGGGAAAAAATCCATTATCCAAAATAAAAACATCTTCTCCACCATCTCCATCAAAATCACCTAAAGCAATATCAATTGGCGCCATTGTTTTATTTAGATATTCTCTACCAATAGAACCCACTACCATAATATCACCTTCCATAAAGGCACACATTATTACTTGGCGGTTTGGACTTCCCTGAGAAAGTAAAAACAATGACTGGCCATAGGCATCTGGTTGCATTGAGTACAATTTTCTGGGATTGTTAATATCAGAATTATTTTTTAATCCGGTTATTACAGGGGAGCCACCATAAAATCCAATGGCATCAGTGGAAAATACATAAAAAATATCATTACCGCCATCTTGATAAGCGGTGGCAATTAATTCAACAATGCCATTATTGTCAAAATCTCCTAAAATGAAATCCACGAAATACCCCTTTTTACTTTCAGGCATGGTATATTCCCACAGGATTTTAGTTTTAGAAGATGATACATCTATATGATAGAGCGTTCGAGGAGAAGCAGAATTATTTATTGCAATAAAATCTGGATTTCCATTCCCATTTAGGTCATAACAATTTAATTTGGGGACTACCGAAATTTCCAGGGGAACAGCAGTGGCAACCAGGAAATTAAAACCAAGGATGACGAAAAATATTTTTTCTCCGATTGTCATTCTGTTTTCATTGATGGAATATTATCAATAAATTTAGCAGGATTAATTGCTTTATACAAGCCTAACAACAACCCAGTTTTAAAATGTGGAATAATATATCTATGATTAAATTTTTAGCACTATATGTAATGTTGTGCAGTATAATGACTGCTGAAACAACCATTAAAATTTACAACCAGGGGCGTGCATTGGTTCAAGAAGAACGACAAAAGAAATTTTCTCAGGAAGGAAAACAAAAATTAATAATTTCTTATCTTCCCCGTGCGGCTGAATCCTCGTCAATAAATATTTTTTCTAACCATATGGATGTTATCTCAAAAGAGTACCTTCACCATCCAATTTCAATTACATCATTGTTGAATGCCAACACCGGAAAAGAAATTGAATTGATAAAATATGGTGAAAATGGCAGCATTACCTTTTCAACAAAAGGTAAATTAATTTCTAATGTTGGTGCCCCTGTATTTGAAATTGATGGAAAAATTGTAGTTAATCCACCATACAGTTACCGGTTTCCTGATATTCCAGATGGAATTACAGATAATCCCTATCTGAGCTGTGTCATTAATAATTCAAAAAAACAACTAAGTTATAATTTAACTTATATTACCAAGGGTATCGATTGGCATGCAGAATACAATCTGTATTTGACATCAGATAATAACAGTGAAATTGAGGGGTGGTATTCAATTCGAAATGATAATGAAATTACATATGAGGATGCAGAAATATCATTGGTATCTGGATCAGTTAATTTTGAAACTTCAGCAGGCAATCCTAAATTTACAAAACGAAGGATGGCTACTATGGAAAGTAGTGCTGATTCTCATACCATCCACCCAGAAACCAGTGAGTCAGAAGAATACGTTCTTTTTAGTATTCCAGAAAAAATTAATTTAACGGCAAAATCTCAAATTCGCCATAAATTTGTAACAGAAAATAAACTTCCATATAATTCCATTTATCATATTTCACATTCACTTTCAAGATATCGTAGAAATACACCTTCGCAATCAACTGATATACCTGTATTTGTACGATACGAACTAATGGCAAAGAATATTGGCAACTTTCAAATTCCCGGCGGTACCTTTAATGTGTATGAAAAAGAAAATGACAATCTAACCTATATTGGTGCCGGTATTTCGGGCATTGTAGATCGAAATGATAAAATCAAACTTGAAACTGGGAAAACACATAATATTCTATGTACTTTTACCATTCAGGGATACAAAGTAAGCAAGGATGGCGGTAAAGCAGATCTGGAAGCTGTATTTGAAAATCGAAAGGATGAACCTGTTACTATCGAATGGACTGAACATTTTTCTGATGGGAGATGGGACATTAAAAACTCCAATTTAAAATTTGAACAATTAGATGCTTACCGGGCACGGTTTAAGGTTGAAGTCCCTGCCAATTCAAAAAAAGAAATCCATTTTACAGCCCAAATGGATAAAGATTAAAAGTATTTCTATAACCGCTAATTTTTTTCTATCTTGAACAGCCCCGCTCAATATAAACATATAATCTGGGATTGGAACGGAACCCTTTTGAACGATGGTTGGTTGTTTGTTGAGGTGATGAATACTGTTTTAATTCGTCATGAATTGGAAACCATCACCCTTGATAGGTATCGCGAAATATTTGGATTCCCAGTAAAAGATTATTATAAAAAATTAGGGTTCGATTTTGAAAAGGTACCCTTTGAAGAATCTGGTATAGAATTTATCAAGGGATATGAAAATCGGCGTTATGATGCAGAGCTTTATCCCCAAGCAATTTTACTACTGACTGAATTATGTAAAAAGGGGATTAGCAACTCAATACTTTCTGCTCAACACCAAACATTATTAAATGACCTGACAAATCATTATAAAATTAGCAATCAATTTACAGGAATAATTGGCCTCGATAATCATTATGCACATAGTAAAATTGAAAATGGAATTAAATGGGTAAAACAACTGGATATGAATCCTCAGGAAATCTTAATGATTGGAGATACTGACCATGATTTTGAAGTTGCGGCAGCAATGGGAGTTGACTGCATTCTATTAAGCCATGGCCACCATTGTATTTCTCGGCTACAAAGTACGGGGGCAAAAGTTTATAGTAATTTATCAGAAATATCTGATTTGTTTAATATAGAATTGAATACCTATAATCAAAATTAGCCTAAATTTATTTCGGAACATCCCCTATTAATATGCATTTGAAATACCCTGTATATTATTAAAGCAAAATGAAAACTCTATATTCTTTACTATTCCTTCTATTAATTACCTTTCAGGTTAGAGCTCAAGATACTAACAGCCTAATTTTGCTTCAAGCAAAGGCAGATACCTATTTTGATCAGGGGGATTACAGTAACGCCATTATTGTGTACGAAGATTTATTGGCGGAGCAGGAAACTGCTTTCGGTAAAGATGATATTCGGGTGGGAGAAACACTAAATCGTCTGGGTGAAATGTATTCTATTACGGGTATGCCAGATATCGCAGATTATTATTTTCACCAGGCAATAATATTATTTAAAAAATCATTTCAATCAGAACAAATTGTCTTAGAGCAGCCTCTCTTAAACCTATTGAAAATTTACTCCTATCAAGATGATTCCCTCGGATTACAAATTGTTGAAAACCAGTTACATTCTATTTCCACAATTTTCCAATCTCCCAATAGCATTTATTCTGAATTCGCCTTAGAAGAGGACACTCTTTTTTCACCTGAAGAAGATATGGCATTTGATAAAATGAATTTGGGAATATCCTATATGGAACATGGTTTATACTCCGAGGCTGCCATTCAATTTAATGAAGCATTGGATAATCAAACCGATAATCTGGATTTACAATTTTTTTTGGATTTCTTCCCAGATGATTCCATTCTCACCCAAAATATGACGGACGCATTTTCATTCCAAATTAATTATGATACGACCGGTGCTTCCTATTTTTATTTAGCTCTATTTAATTCGTCAAACGAAGATGCATACGAATATATTCTAAACTATATTAATACGCAGCCAACAGATTTTAGAGGACTCCTTTTGTATTCAAATTTATTATTTGATAATAACAAATTTTTTGATGCATTGTTCCAATATCAAAAAGTCTTGTGGCTGGATCCGCAAAATTTGTATGCCCAGATTGGGGTTGGGTTATGCCTGTATCATTTAGGTGAATTTGGAGACGCTGCTTCTGCATTGATAAAATCTCTTAAAATTGACCCATATGATCATATTTCCTATTACTATTTAGGATTGTCATTGATGGCAAATGAAAATTTTCGAGAGGCTATACCAAATCTCACCCAATCTCTTCTTTTAGACCCGGAGAATAGTGATACTTATTTCAATTTAGGAAAGTCATATTATGAATCGGGGAAAATCATTCAGGCCAGAGAAGCATTTAACAGAACCATTAATATTAATCCACAATATGGGGCTGCCTTTTACTATCTTGGACTCATCAATGAAAATATAATGGAAATTGAAAAAGCCGTCCATGCCTATTCTCAGGCTCGAGAGTATTCTCCTGAAATTGAAGATGTGCATTATAGGCTGGGGATGCTTTTATACCGTACCGGGCAACTTAAACAGGCAATGGAACCCCTCCGGCAATTCATTATAACGCAACCGGACAGCATTCATGTTTTAAAGGCAATGGGAGAAATTTTTATTTCAGAGAACCGCTTTCCCGAAGCCATCGATACCTATAATAGAATTAGGGAAATATTTCCTGAAGAATTGGAAATTAATATTGCCTTGGCAGAATCATATTATCAATTAAAATATTTTGAAAATGCGATAAATGTATATAAAAATATTTTACTTTTTGATGATGAAAATTATGAAGTAATGATCAGGATGGGGAGTATTTTTAATGAATTGGGTGAATATAATGAGGCGGAAATTATATTCAATGAAGCCATAAATTGTACCATTCCAACCATGCAAATGTATTATCAGCTTGCTTTGACTTATGGTAATCAGGGGAAGTTCATGTCAGCAATTTTGGCATTCCAAGAAGCCCTGTTCCTGAGGCCTGATGATGTAGAAATAAAATACCAATTAGGTGTAGCCTATATGGAAGTGGGCGATTGTAATAAAGCAGCTCAATATTTTGAAGAATATGTAGTTCAAAATTTAAAGGATGAAATTGCATTTTTTCTTTTAGGTAAATGTTATTTTGAAATTAAAGATTTTCCGGCTGCACTTTTAGCATTACAGATAGCCAATAGGCTATCACAAAATGATCATCGAATATTGTATTTTATTGGCAAATCCCTTTCTGGCTTAGATGAAGAATTAGATGCTGCACGGACTTTTAGGGAAGCGCTGAAAATTGATCCAGAAGATCCGGAAATATATTTTGCACTGGGAAAATCTTATTATAAACTAAATAAAAATAAAAAGGTAAAAGAAACTTTAGACATCCTCAATATGCTGGATCGCACCCTGTATAACCAATTGCGTTCTGAAATTAGTGGGAGATAAAGTTCAAATTTATAATATCCAATAAGATTCTCACCCACCACCCGGCGGATCAGAATGACGGGGTTCCAACTCCTAAGTTCTTAAGTTACCAAGATGCACATCCATTAATCACTATTCACTATTAAAAAATCAATAATCCATTTAGATATTCAATAACCATGATTCGATATTCAAGGGTTCCTACCTTGCCAACGACCCCATTGGGTCCCAGGGATTCAGGGCAACAGGCTCACGGTCAAATATATCCAGTACTTTTTTCCCGAGATACTTTTTATCTATGACAACCTCATAGGTATATTCATCGAACCACTTATCGGTCATGAGCATATACCCCTTATCACCCCCTTTTTCTCCCCAACTGTTTTCAATCCGCCATTTTATGGATTCACTACCTTTCATATCCACAGCAGTGAGCAACATGGCATGGGTCATTACGCTGTCGCCATATTCCAACTTGGCTTGTTTATCCATTTTAAATTCGGTGTTAAACAGTAGTTCATAATCATAGAGATCCATATCCATAACCCCCAAATCACGGTGAAACATTTTAGAGACATCACAGCCAAACCAAACAGCTTCTCCTGATTTTATGGATTTTGCTGCTGCACGTTTCATCACTTCAATTTCAACATTACCATAAGAAATATCCTGACCTCCAGTGACATTGCCTAAATAACTGACAGTATAATGTTCATTCATTTTTTTATTTGACATGGGGCAGTGAATGAGGCAGACTTTATCTTTTAAGGCTATATCCACATGTTTATTATAAAAATCCAATGGAGTCAAATTATTGATACGTTTGAATTTTTTCTTCTTATCGCGAAATTGCCAATCAAAAGTTTCAGGGGGTGTTCCCAGGCAAATACAGAGCATATTATAAATTACTGCCAACATATCTTCTTTTACTTTACGAAGTTCAGTTAACTTGGCTCCTTTGTCATGCATTTCCCGTAATTGCGATGCATATTCCCTTAACTTTCGTGTTACAAAACGATTCATCATTCGTGAATGGCTACTCTGAAAACTTTCTGGCATGGCAGACTGAGGCATGACCCCATATTTTTCCATGAGATTCACAAACATATCCCATTGTCCACCATCTCCAATAGGATCACCAACCATGACATGATACGGCTATCAAAAGATTCATCTAAAGTTGCCAGTATATTTTCTAAAAAGTAATTTGATTTTTCCAGCTTATCGCAGAACATGAAATAATTTTGCGAGAATTCAAAATCCATTAATTTATACTTATCACATATAGCAAAACGCATGAGATTTAATCCCGCAAAACCCCAACATCTGCCACTGGCTTTCTGATTGGTAACTTTCTTCATCTCATTGGGAATAGTATGGGAATAAGTATGATCTACTTTGCGAAAAGCGTCCCAGTCCATGGCAACATCCAGCATACTGGTTCTGGTGAGGGCATTTCGTGAAAGTTTATTGGTGGGGCTACTCTTAAATGTTTTCTGAAATGATTTAATATTGGTTTTTGATATGGCTGCTTGCATGGTATTTCCTTTTATTTATCTATTGTGAGCCACCGAGAGGAGTTGAACCCCCGACCCAATCATTACGAATGATTTGCTCTACCAACTGAGCTACGGTGGCAATTTATTTACCAACTGCCTGTCCATCGTAGCCTGCGAAGATGGAAGCTACGGTGGCAATTTATTTACCAACTGCCTGTCCATCGTAGCCTGCGAAGATGGAAGCTACGGTGGCAATTTATTTACCAACTGCCTGTCCATCGTAGCCTGCGAAGATGGAAGCTACGGTGGCAACTTATCAATAGGTGTAATTTATTATAATCATGGGATTAATTTTTAGGGATTAAACGATATTTCTGCTTGGGACTACGAGGACTTTCAGGATTTTGCATTTCAATAAGCCCTCTTTCCAATGCTGGATTTAAATAATTATCTCTAAAGGTAGGGCGGTGAGCTAAGTTTAACTTGTCCATTAATTCACTTCTACTTAACCATCCAATACCCATTATCTGTAATAACTTTTTTACTTGGTCGGTTACTTGGTCGGTTACTTGGTCGGTTGAAATTGCATCTTCAATAGATTTATAGAGAATATTAAGCATGAATTCTATAAAGCATGTGCTCTCTCCCTCCTTTCCTGATTGCTCCAATACATTATAATATTCTTGTTGATGCTCTCTAATTACAGATTCTACGGGCAGTGAAGAAAACACTGGCTTATATTGATGTAAAATTAATGTCTGCCACAATCTTCCTATTCTTCCATTTCCATCAATAAATGGATGAATAAATTCCAGCTCATAATGAAAGACACAACTTTGAATGAGTGGGTGAACATCCGTGTCATTCAACCAATTAAATAAATCTTCCATTAACGGTTTTACCTGATTATGAGGAGGTGCTATATGTATAATTCCCCCTGCTCCGCCAACACCTACATCTTTAGTTCTAAAATTACCTGCTCGTGTTAAAATTTCATCCATGAGCATCTTATGGGCAAGTAATACATCATTTATTTCATAAGGATTAAATTGAATTATATTCTCATAAACTTTAATGGCACCCTTCACTTCTGCAATTTCTTTTACCGACCCAATTACTCGTTTACCCTCTAAAATTGCAGTGACCTTTTCAATACCTAAAGTATTTCCTTCTATTTCAAGTGTACCCGTTATGGTCTTTATTTTATATTCTTTACGAAGTTTGGGAGTAATAATTTTAGGTTCTAATATTTCATATTGTGCAATTAAAGCGCTAATTTGGCTCACTAAATCCAAAATTTTATTAGATATAGAAAAAGGAGGTGTATATTTTTCAGGCATTTTTTTTCTCTATATCTATTTTGTTTTGATTTCTATGCTACCCATATTCATAATTTAAACCCAATCATCAATATTTGAAGACCTAATCATGGTAAAAAAACAGAGGTGAGTAAGGGGGTTTGATTTTGATGATTAAACCAAGTAAATTACCTGTATTGAGTTTCATTAAAAAAAAAGCCATCAATGAGGTACCCTTATATGCGTTTATCTATTTTTATATTATTACTATCAGTTGGTTTTCCATCATCTATTGAAACCACCCAACAGAATTATGTGGATGTATCAAAGACGTCAGATTTTATTCTTGATGGTCAAACTTTTACTGTAAGTATTTACATTGAATACGATATTTCTGCAGAACGAAATGAGTTATATATTCTTAATTCATCGGGTACGCAAGTTTGGTATTATCAAGGAACATATAGTGATTCGGAAACTGTACAAACTTACGATATAAATTTACCCGAAGGAGTTTATACATTTTTTATTACTGATTGGGCGGGTGATGGAATCTGTTGTGATTTTGATCCTGCAGAAAATGGTGATTTTGAAATTAGAGTAGATGGGGAATTAATTACACCACCAATTTGGAATTGTAATCAAACTACCACGTGGGATTGTAATGGAAATTTTGGATATGAGTATTCTATTGAATTTATAATTGCTCAATGCTCTAGTGGAGAAATACCAGATTGTGATGGTAATTGTTGTTCCGAAAATAACATTGGTGGTACATGTGATTCTAATGCTGGTTGTAATTTTAATTGCCCTGCACATAACTGTGATGATGGTACTTGTGGTGTTTTGGTAGAATGTGATGCGGGTGATTGGCCGGTACATGATACGTGGATGTTATATAATTCTAATGGCGTTGAAGTTTTATCTGGTGGGTGTCCATATTTGGAATGTTTTGATCATTTAGTTGGATTTGATACTACAGATATGGCAGTTTGTGAATGTAGCACATTCCATGGTTGGGGTGGGGATAATATATTAAATATTGGTGAAATTCCGTTTTTTGGAAATAGTGAACCACTTTATGATAAATGTATTTGTGAAACCAATGGTAGTGGATATTGTGGAGACACTTGTCCACCGGTAGGATATGATTGTTTTAAGGGTACAGCTGATTGTAATGGTATTTGTGGTGGAGATAATCTCAATTGTGTCGAGTGTATGGATGATACTGCCTGTAACTATGATAGTCTTGCAACAAATAATGATGATTGTGTATTTCCTGAAGAAGGTTATGATTGTGAAGGTAATCAACTCTCAATTGAAGAGGGGGTTCTACCATTAAAATATGAAATTACAGAGATATTCCCCAACCCCTTCAATCCAATAACCACCATCTCATTCTCAATACCGCAATCAGGTATGGTTTCACTAAAGGTATATGATATACAAGGAAGGGAAATATACATTCTTAAAGAAGGTTTTATGGGTGTTGGGTATTACAACCTCAATTGGGATGCTTCTTCCCAACAAAGTGGAATATATTTTGTGAAGATGATTTCAGGAGAGTATGTGGAAATGAAGAAGGTGGTATTGGTGAAATGATTTGAGGTTAAATTATTATAGATTTTCCGCTTATTTAATTGATTAATATTTTTTGATTAAATATCTATTGGATAAACGAATATAAATTTTAGTTACAAGCAGTAATGTTTTATTATTTAATTATATTTTAAAACCCCCGTAAATTTTCCCATGGTCAAAATGAAATATAGTAATCATAGATGACCGCTGTCTTTGAGCGCCGGTCGGCGTTTCCCAAAGATGAGCAACCACTGATTTGCACCTGCCCAGGAGCAAATAATTTCCCCTATATAATAAATACTAAATCAATACAGGACAAATTGAAATGAAGAACGCTGTATGGCTGATGGTCATTCTTATAGTTGCATGTGCAATTAACTTCTCTATTAAAGATAATAGTAAATTTAACAAACGCATATTCCAGTTTACCTATGAAGTTGAGATTGAAGCTACCAATGGTAAAAAACTAGAGGTTTGGATTCCAATTCCTCAATCTAATGAAGTACAAAATATATCTAATTTAACTATTGTTACCGATGGATTGGAATACAGTATCAAAGATGAAAAAGTCCATGGGAATAAGTATCTCTATATTTTGGATAAAACTGGCATATCCTCATCTGAAACCGTATCCGTAAAATTTGATGTAATTCGAAAGGAGCACGGTAGTCTATCTGATAAAAGTGTTAATCCACAGAATTATTTGGGTTCCTACAATACTGTTCCTACCGGGTCACTTTTTTCTAATGTTATTGATGAAAACAACCTGTCAAATTCAAATATTCGGGGAATATATAATTTTATCCTTTCCGGTATGCATTACGGAAAACCAAAATCGGTGGATGATATTTATTATAGATCCCCCTGGTTAAATTCTGACAGTATCTATGGTAGAAAAGGAGTAACACGGGATGATGTAGTAAAGCTATATCAAAAATCTAATAGCGAAGGCGGAAATTATACTTTTGGCAATGGCAACTCCATTTATGCCTGTGATATTGGTGTAGGAAACTGCACCGATTACCATTCCTATTTTATGTCATTGGGTCGTACTCTGGAAATTCCTGTACGTTTCCACATGGGTTTTCCAATCCCCTCCGGCAGCGAAGGAATAGTAGGTGGATATCATTGTTGGGCGGATTATTTTGTAGAAGGGGAGGGCTGGTATCCGGTTGATATTTCTGAAGCTGATAAAAAGCCTTCAAAAAGAGACTATTATTTTGGCACTCTTGATCCAAACCGAGTTGATATTATGGTGGGGAGAGATTTAATTTTGGAAGGTTATGAACTGGAATCCACCAATTTATTTATCTATCCCCTTATGGAGGTGGATGATGAAATATCAAATGCGTTTACAAAATCATTCTATTATAAAACACTGCCGTAGCCCTGAAGAGAGATTACGCTGAGCATTGTCAAAGTGAAGGGGCTCAAACTTATGATAGGGCTAATAACAAACAATTGAGATTCTTCGCTTCGCTCCAGCCTGCCCACCATCATAATTATCATCCAGCAGGTGGGAATGACAGGGGATCGACTGTCATGTTGAGGTTACGAAACATCTCAATCATGCAATTGGGGTCAAACAAATTATTGAGATTCTTCGCTTTGCTCCAGCCTGCCCGCCATCGTAATTATCATCAAGTAGGCGGGAATGACAGGTTTAGAAAGGCGTGAGTTACAATCATTTATTGGAAAGTAATAATAATGTGTATATTATTAAAGTCAATAAAGGATAAATATGAGTGATATAATACTTTCAACCACAGATTTTATTCCCGGTAGAGAAGTTTCAGAAATATTGGGAATTGCCAGAGGCAGCACTGTGAGAGCCCGAAACATTGGAAGGGATATTTTTGCTGGACTTAAGAATATTGTGGGTGGTGAAATTGAGGAATACACCAAATTGCAGGCTGAATCCCGAGAACAGGCTCTACAGCGTGTAACAGAAGATGCCAAAAAACTCGGTGCAGATGCGGTCATTAATATCCGAATGGCTACCTCTGTAATTATGCAGGGCGCTGCTGAAATATTGGTCTATGGTACAGCAGTAAAATTAAAATGAATCTTTTCTTACTAATCGGATTAATCATTTTAGTCTACCTCATTTACCGCAGGATACAATTAAAAAATGACGAAACCTTTGAAGATAGAGAAAACTAAAGTTAATTATAAAGATTCCCTCACTCCCGAACAATATCGAATTACACGGAAAGGGGGTACGGAGGCACCCTTCACCGGACAATACTGCACACTCTTTGAGCCGGGTTCCTATCTCTGTATATGTTGTGGCACCCCCCTTTTCAGCTCAGAGTCAAAGTATGAGTCAGGAAGTGGCTGGCCAGATTTTCACGAAGCCATTACAGAAGGAGTTATCAAATATAAAGATGATTTCAGCAGTGGCCTGAAACAGACGGAAGTTATGTGCGATCAATGCGATGCACACTTGGGACATGTTTTCGATGATGGTCCCCCGCCGGATTTCAAACGCTACTGAATTAATTCTGCATCCCTGAAGTTTCAGGCAGAATGATTTTGGATTGGGTATTAAAATTAGCTTAATTTTCATCCCGATGCAAAGGGATGAAAAACCACAATTTTACACTGATACAGCCTCAATTTATTTGGGGCTTTTTTTTACCAATTACCTCCCCACGAAAATCACGAATGTATAAAACTTCAAAACTTGTATTAGAAAACGGTACTGTTTTTACTGGTACATCTTTTGGTTTTGAAGGCGAAACCATTGGCGAAGTCTGTTTTAATACGGGTATGACTGGCTATCAGGAAATTCTCACCGATCCCTCCTACTGCGGACAGCTCATTACTATGACTTACCCTCATATCGGAAATTATGGTGTGAATCCCAAAGATGTGGAATCCAATAAAATTCAAGCCGCTGGTTTTATTGTTCGGGAAGAAAATGTAGTACCATCCAATTTTAGATCCACACAATCTTTGGGTGATTTCCTCCGAGATCAAAAAATTGTAGGGATTCAAGAAATCGATACCCGTATGCTCACCCGAATGATCCGCAATGAAGGGGCAATGAATGGTATCATCAGTACCATAGATTTGGACGATAATTCATTGCTGAAAAAAGTTAAGGCGGCGCCATCTATGGATGGAATGGATTTAGCAAAAATGGTGACGTGTAAAGAAAGCTATGTTTGGGGAAAGGAAGACCGGAGACAGGGGGCAGGAGTAAGGAGCAAGGAGCATGAATATCAAAAAATTACTAACCCCTTACCTTTCACCCCTAACCCCTATAAGGTAGCTGCTATCGACTATGGTATAAAGCACAATATCCTGCGACTTCTGGAAACTCATGGTTGTGAGGTTACCGTTTTTCCTGCGACGGCAACCGCTAGTGAAATACTGAAAATAAATCCGGATGGAATTTTTCTCTCCAATGGTCCGGGAGATCCGTCGGCTGTAACCTATGGCATTAAAACAGTCCAAAAACTTCTGGGCAAGAAACCCATTTTTGGAATTTGCTTAGGACATCAGATTTTGGCTTTGGCTTTGGGTGCTAGTACCTATAAGTTGAAGTTCGGTCACAGAGGATGTAATCACCCAGTAACTAACCTGAAGACTGGTAAGGTGGAAATAACCAGCCAAAACCACGGCTTCGCTGTTGACCCGGATACGCTACCCGAAAATGTAGAGATCACCCATACCAGCCTGAATGATCAAACGTTAGAAGGACTAACATGTACAGATATTCCTGCCTTTTCAGTACAATACCATCCTGAATCCAGTCCTGGACCACATGATAGTCGATATTTATTTGAAATATTTATAAGGTTGATGGAACCACAGAGACACAAAGACACCATGGAATCAAAAATTATTTGAATAACCACAGAGGCACAGAGACACTGAATTGTTAATAGAAAAAGATATAACGGCAAAAATTATTGATTCTTCTATGGAAGTTCATAAGGCTTTAGGTCCGGGGCTGCTTGAATCTGCTTATGAAAAATGTCTGAACATCGAGCTTAAATTAAGAGAAATAGCATTTAGGACCCAAGTTGAAATTCCGTTAACCTATAAGGGAACTAAGGTAAAACCGGGATACCGAATTGATATGCTGGTAGAAGACAGGGTTGTCATTGAGTTAAAAGCCGTTGAATCTATCCTGCCCATACATGAAGCCCAATTATTGACTTATTTAAAACTTACAAAAAAGAGGGTTGGATTAATATTGAACTTTAATTCTACTGTCATGAAAAAAGGTATAAAAAGGATGGTATTATAATATGAAACCACAGAGTCACCTAGACACTTTGTTTTTTATAGAAAAAGAGGTTAAGAGGTTTTTAATAATAACTTTACTCCGTGCCCCTGTGTCACAGTGGTAATCAAATATGCCTAAACGAACAGACATAGAATCAATACTTATCATCGGGGCAGGTCCTATCATAATTGGTCAAGCCTGTGAATTTGACTATTCGGGGACTCAAGCCTGTCGTGCTCTGCGAGAAGAAGGATACCGTATAATATTGGTAAACTCAAATCCTGCTACCATCATGACAGACCGTAATCTTGCTGATGCCACTTATTTGGAACCCGTAACCCCTGAAGCCGTGGCATCCATCATTGAAAAAGAACAACCAGATGCATTGCTCCCAACGGTTGGTGGTCAGACAGCACTTGATACCGCTATGGCATTAGATAAAAACGGAATATTGGAAAAATTTAATGTAGAACTCATTGGAGCTAATGTTGAGGCAATCCAAAGAGCTGAGGATAGAGAAGAATTCAAAGTTGCCATGGATGAAATTGGCATTGATACAGCTCGTGGTGGGTTTGCCAAAGGCATGGATGAAGCCTGTAAAATAATAGAGGACATTCTTTTCCCTATAATAATTCGACCTTCATTTACCATGGGGGGTACGGGTGGTTCCGTGGCTTATAATATTGAAGAGTTTCATGAAAAAGTAGAAACTGGACTTTCAGCTAGCCCAATTTCAGAAGTGCTTATTGAAGAATCACTCTTAGGTTGGAAAGAATATGAGATGGAAGTCGTCCGTGATGGGAAAGACAATGCTATTATCATCTGCTCAATTGAAAATCTGGATCCCATGGGCGTCCATACCGGTGACTCCATTACGGTGGCACCCGCACAGACCCTCACCGATAAAGAATACCAGAAAATGCGGAATTGGTCTATAGATTGCTTACGCAAAATTGGTGTAGATACTGGCGGCTCAAATGTGCAGTTTACAGTAAATCCTGAAAATGGACGAATGATCATTATTGAAATGAATCCACGGGTAAGTCGGTCATCCGCATTGGCTTCTAAAGCCACTGGATTTCCTATTGCAAAAGTAGCAGCAAAGTTAGCAGTGGGATATACATTGGATGAACTTCAAAACGATATTACCGGGCAAACCCTCGCTGCATTTGAGCCCAGCATTGACTATGTAGTAACTAAAATTCCTCGCTTTGATTTTGAAAAATTTCCGTCAGCATCAGGAATTTTAGGAGTTCAAATGCAATCAGTAGGTGAGGTGATGGCAATAGGCAGAACCTTTCGAGAGTCGGTACAAAAAGCATTTCGATCATTAGAAGTTGGCTTAGATGGATTCCAGCCCAAAGAAACTGAATATCGTGATTTAGATTTGAGCAAAATCCGGTTTGCCTCTGCATTTAGATTATTAAAAGTGAAGCAAGCATTAGAAATGGGGCATTCCATTGAAGCGGTGTTTGAACAGACTAAAATTGACCCATGGTTTTTGTATCAGATTCAAAAGTTGATTGATATTTCGGCAAGCTTTTCTTCCTCGCCAGTCGGTGATGACAAAGGTGAGTTAGAACCACTCATTCAACTAAAACGAAATGGATTTTCTGATCGCCAAATCGCAACTTTATGGAATACATCTGAAGATGAAATTCGTCAAATGCGGAAAGAGAATAATATTCTCCCCACCTATAAAGTGGTGGATACTTGCGCTGCAGAATTTTCAGCACAGACTCCTTATTGCTATTCAACTTATGAAACTGAAAATGAAATTACACCTTTAGAAGGAAAAAAGGTAATGATTTTGGGGGGTGGTCCAAATCGTATCGGTCAGGGTATTGAATTTGATTACTGTTGTGTGCAGGCAGTATTTGGCTTGAAAGAAGTAGGCTATAAAACTATCATGGTAAATTGTAATCCCGAAACCGTTTCTACCGATTTTGATATTGCGGACCGTTTGTATTTTGAACCCCTCACATTTGAAGATGTAATGAATATCGTCGATCTGGAACAACCTGAGGGGGTACTGGTACAGTTTGGTGGTCAAACACCGCTGAATATTGCCAATCGATTAAAAGATGCAGGGGTGAATATTATCGGTACCAATCCCGATGCCATTGATTTGGCTGAAGATCGTAAGAAATTTGGAAAGATATTAAACCAACTTAAAATACCGGTTCCGAATTGGGGTACGGCTTTCTCAGTAGATGAGGCAATGTTAGTGGCCCATGAAGTGGGCTATCCTGTTTTGGTGCGTCCGTCGTATGTCTTGGGTGGCAGAGGTATGGAGATCGTTTATGATGATGATGGTCTAAAAACATATGTGGGTAAGGCAGCTTTGGTATCGGGTGATCATCCTATATTGATTGATGCATTTTTAGAAGATGCCTTTGAATTTGATGTGGATGCTCTTTGTGATGGTACCGATGTATTTGTAGCGGGCATTATGCAGCATATTGAAGAAGCGGGCATTCATTCAGGAGATTCAGCCTGTGTTCTTCCTGCTTATGAACTTACCTCTAAAGCCAGAAAAATGATTGAGGATTATACCAAAGAATTGGCATTGAGCTTGAATACAATTGGGCTAATAAATATCCAATTTGCAATGAAAAATGAGGTCGTATATGTAATTGAAGTTAATCCGCGCGCCAGCCGAACTGTACCATTTATTAGCAAGGTAATTGACATTCCATTGGCAAAATTAGCGGCTCAATTGGCTGTTGGCAAAAAGCTGTCAGACTTAGATTTGTCATCCAGTTCTGCAAATGGATTAATTGCCATTAAGAAGCCGGTATTTCCATTTAATAAATTTCCTCAGCAAAATGTATTTTTATCTCCAGAAATGAAATCCACTGGTGAAGTCATCGGCTTTGATACCCATTTGGGAAGCGCTTATGCAAAAGCGGAATCCGGTGCGGGGAATTCTTTGCCAGTAGAGGGTACTGTTTTTATTTCCGTGAATGATTCAGATAAAATTGACATTATCCCAATGGCTCGTGATTTTAAGGAATTGGGTTTCAATATTGTAGCAACCACCGGAACATCAAAATTATTGTGCGAAAATGGTGTATTTTCTCAATCCATATTTAAAGTTGGCCAAGGACGTCCTAATGTGGTGGATGCCATTAAAAATGGCGAGGTACAATTGGTGGTGAATACACCCCTCGGGGCTCAGTCCCGTTTTGATGAATATGAAATTGGGAGGTCTGCTATTCGCTATAAAATTCCTGCCATTACTACCATTTCAGGTGCTCAGGCTGCAGTCAGAGGAATTAGAAATATTAAGAGTGGTACCATTCAATACAGAAGTTTACAGGAGGTGTTTGGATAATAGATTGTTTACCCCTTATTTAACGGGTCGAATAATTTCCCGTTTTTAATACGGTTTATTTTTTTATACTAGTTGCTTCTAGTTAGTAATTGCTCAAAAAAACCTCCAATTTCTTTTTCTTTATTTACAAAATGGATTTCAAGAATCCATTCTCTTTTATTTCCATCACTATCTAGAGATAGCATATTTTGATGGTTATCCGGGTGTACATAATTGGCCTTATCTTCTTTCTCCAATCTTTCGTGTGGAAAAAGTCCAATTATATGACCCGCTATTTCCCCTCCAAATTCCCAATCATATTTTTTTGCTGTAGATACCGTGTAATTATAAAGTTCTGCACCTGTTATTTCGTTTTTTTTATCAAAAAAGGCTTTACATTCATTCCAAGCTAATTCAATATCATTCTTCAATTTAAGCTTTAATACATCATTGCCTAAAACATAAGTTCTTCCCAAATCAGCTTCCCATTCCTCGAATATTGGACCAATATCAATAAATAAAATATCGTCTTTCTGAATTATTAGATTTTCGGGGCTTTCAGCATACGGTTTAAGTGTATTTTTTCCTGATCTGATAATCCTTTTGTGCCAATACTTTTTTATGCCAAATAATTCAAATGCTAAATTGAAAATTTCGATATTCAATTCTTTTTCAGACTTACCCGATTTTATAAGTCCTTTGTTTTCAATCTCTGTAAATAATTCAGTTGCTTTTCTCTCAGCTTCAATTAAATTATTTATAACTTTATACATTTTTTTTCTCGTAACGTTTAGTATATGAAAAGTAAGCGTTTCCGAAGCACAAATCTTTCTGCGAAAAACAAAGGTAAAATGGGCTACAAACCCTGATGTTACTATAATCTCGCTTATTTTTTATATACATTGTTAGCGTTGTGTTGTTTATTTATTCAGTTTGTTTTTCTGCTCAACATAAATATTGTCTTTCAGTTTTTTAAGTGCTTTCATAAAGTCTTTATCATTCAAAACCGATAGTTGAT
>JACKQG010000084.1_pt1 | contig 87109 bp, 58 predicted proteins | sample 8237621 | NCBI WGS metagenome assembly JACKQG01 (sample SAMN15677084, study PRJNA649215) | marine metagenome | biome: marine; feature: Black Sea; material: saline water; isolation source: suspended particulate matter (SPM) from the Black Sea western gyre | collected 2013-06-09/2013-06-10 | depth...
CAGACATGGGAGCGTTTGAATCTCAGTACACAGTCGGTATTGACCCCTTATCCATACTCCCTTTAACTTTTTCCCTAAATCCTGCGTATCCCAATCCGTTTAATCCGAGTACAACAATTAGCTATTCGGTAGAGACAAACGGCCGTTTGTCTCTACAAATTTACGACATCGCAGGGAGACTTGTCGAGACATTGGTAAACGGCATCACCGAACCGGGAATTTACACAGTAAAATGGGATGCGTCTGGCTACTCAAGCGGTGTATATTTTGTTCAGATTCAAACGAAAAAATTTGTAAAGACGCAAAAACTCATCCTCTTAAAATAAAGGAAGATCACAATGAGATACAGATTAAAAACATTATTGATGTTAGGATTATTAACTACGGTAACTGTCGCAACGCAAATGCACGTTGTAGCAGAAGTTTTCACAGAGGCTTGGTGACCATACTGTCCTGATGCCCGGGCCGGGCTCAAGCAGCTTTATGAAAATAATGACAATGTGGTACCGCTCATTTGGCAGGGAGATACGGATAATGCCAGTCCGAATTACTCCGGCAGATATGCGTTTTACCAAGTCCCTGCGTTACCAACTGCACAGTTTGGCGGTTATTTACAAGATGTTGGTGGGGGTAATCCATATCCACGATATCTGAATTATTATAACCAGGTTGTTAATCAAAACAGCCCATTGGAGATTACACAATTTTCCACGACAATTGGAGACAATTTATTGATAACAGCAGATGTTCAAGTCACAAGTTCCATTACAACATCGAATAATAAAATCCTGTTCATCTTAATCCGGAATCAGGACAGTGATTATTTCTGTTCAGTTGTGTCCTATGATGAATCCCAATTTAACTTGACTACTGTCGGACAAACCGAAACATTTGAAACAACAATTCCGGTTCAATCCAATTGGGATGTCGAAAACTTGCAAACCGTGGTAATCGTACAATCTTGGCAGAATAAACATGTTCTCCAAGCGGATATAGAACCAATCTCTCTTGAAAATATGTTCTCGATAAACGCGGAATTTACCGCGTTGGTTTCCGATAACGATCAGGATGGTGTTATTAATCCCGGAGAAGATATTACCATGCTACTGACGGTGGAAAATACATCCTTGAATATTGATGCGGAAAATGTGACCGGCGTTTTTTCTACCGATAATTCTTATGTGACGATTGCACAACCCAACCTGGATTTCGGAGAATTGATTGACAACGGAAGTGCTGTTACTGAAGAAATAGTGCTGCAGATTGATGAAAATAGTCCTCTTGGTGATGTGAATATAGCGTTGACGGTCTCAGCGGAGTATACGGATTTATACGGAAACCCCGGGGAGTTTTCCTATGCGTTTCCCCTTGGAATCAATATAAGTCTGGATCAGTCCGGCTGGCCTTTGGCAACCGAAAATCAGGTGGAATCATCTCCTGCGGTGCTAGATATCAATGGAGACGGTGAGAAAGAGATCATCTTTGGGGAATATGGTGGTCTGCTTCATGTGGTTGATATCTATGGGCAGGAGTTGCAAGGCTTCCCGTTTGATTTGGGCAATGATATTTGGGGATCTCCAGCCGTAGTTGATTTAGAACAAGATGGTGACATCGAAATCATCATTGGATCAAAAAATAAACACATGTTCATCTTGAATTCTGATGGTTCTGTGCAGGCGGATTATAACGCTCAACAATATATTATGGGTACGCCTGCCGTCGGAAACATTGACGATGATCCGGACTTGGAAATCGTGTTTGGCGGTTATTCTTCTCCGGGAAAACTCTTTGCAATTAACGCTGATGGTACTCCGGTCACCGGATTTCCGTTCGAATTGGGTGAGAAAATCCAGCGTGGCGTTGCGCTTGCTGATTTTAACGGAAACGGGAAAGATGATATTGTTTGCGGCACGGATGGAGAAACCCTCGTACTGATTTACGATGACTTAACAATAGCAGATGGATTTCCATTCGAAGTCGGGAATGATTTTAGATGTGCACCGTCTATTTTGGATTTGAGTGGAGAAAAAATCATTTTTTGTGGGTCCAGGGATGATAACTTTTACGCAGTGAATTCGGATGGAACATTACGGTTTCAACTCCAAACGGAAGGTGATGTGGCATCCTCTCCGAGTTTTGTAAATATCGGTGAAGAAATTGGTGTTTTCTTCGGTTCAGATGACGGCAATTTGTATGGTGTTGATATCAATGGGAACGCTTTATCCGGCTGGCCTGTAGATTTGGGTGATGACGTGGAAACCTCCCCGGTTTTTGCGGACGTAGATGGTGACGACAATCCGGAAGTGGTCGTGGCTACTGCTGCCGGATTGCTTTATGTGTTGAATTTAGATGGGACTGTTTTTTCGCATTTCCCCATTGAGAATCCCTATCCCTTTAAAGGAACTGCAACTATCGTTGATATGGACATGGATGGCGATTTGGAAATAGTGGCAGGAAGTACAGGAAATGTTGTCGCCATTGATATAAAAAATTCCGGGAGTATCGAAAATTATTGGAATGTCTACCGGGGAAGCCTTAAACGAACCGGATTTAAAACAGGTACAAGCGGAACAGAAATTCAATTGGAAGTCAATCATTTGAATGGATGGAATCTTGTCGGACTACCACTTAATGTTGCAAGTTCCCACTATCAAGATCAATTTCCTGCTGCCATTGAAGGAACGCTCTATTCGTTTGACGGTGCTTATGTGTTGGAAGAAAACCTATCACCCGGAGTAGGATATTGGTTAAGAATGTCGTCAGAGGGAACAGATGTATTAACCGGAATTACGATAAATTCTGTTGAGATATATCTTATGGAAGGGTGGAATTTAATCACCGGAATTTCAAACCCCATTGATGCTGCAGATATTGTTGACCCTTCGGGAATTGTTGTGGAAGGAACATTATTTCAATACTCGGGCAGTTACAATATTGCCGCTATTATTCAACCCGGAAAAGGTTATTGGATTCGTGCTTCGGAGAGTGGGACAATCCAGTTAATTGCAAACAGAAGATAAATAACAAATAGGGCGTGTGAAAGACCAAACACAAAATGTAAATATGATTAGCCTTGGATGTGCCAAGAATTTGGTGGATTCTGAAATTCTGTTAGGCGGTTTGAAAAAATCGCAAGTGAACATAGTTGAGGACGTAAATTCAGCAGACACCATTGTGATAAACACCTGCGGATTTTTGGACATCGCACGCGAAGAATCTGTAGATACAATTCTGCAGGCAGCTGAATTAAAAAAAACCGGAAATCTGAGTCAGCTGGTGGTTATGGGATGTCTGTCAGAACGATATCCGGCTGAATTAAAAAAAGATATACCGGAGGTGGACCGGTTTTTTGGAACGAATGACCACCATCAGATCGTGTCCTTTTTAACGGGAAAGGATTTTGCCAAGGATGATCCACTTTTCAAACGTTCTTTGTTGACGCCGAATCATTACGCGTACCTGAAAATTGCAGAAGGCTGTGATAATGCCTGCTCTTTCTGCAGCATTCCGATTATGCGCGGAAAACAAATTAGCCGTTCTGTAGAGGCTATTAAATCCGAAGCAGAAAGATTGGTGAAAAACGGTACAAAAGAATTGTTGATTATTGCACAAGATACGACATCTTACGGATGGGATTTAGAACCGAAGCAGTCATTAGATGATGTGATTCGGGAATTGGATAAAATTGGCGACCCATTAAAATGGATTCGTCTGCATTACGCCCACCCATCTCATTTATCGCAGGAAATTATTGATGCGATGGCTGAGTCAGATAAAGTTTGCCGCTATTTGGATATTCCTGTTCAGCATATCTCCAATCACATTCTACAGTCGATGCAAAGAGGTCTTGGAGAAAAAGGCATTCGAAATCGATTAGACCGTCTGAAACAAGCCATCCCCGGGATACGAATTCGCACCACAATCATTGTTGGATATCCCGGCGAAACGGAAAATGATTTCCTTCAACTGTGCAACTTTATACGGGAAACACAATTTGATCGACTCGGAATATTTACATACTCAGAGGAAGACGATACCTTAGCAGCAAACCTTGAAGATGATGTTCCAAGAGCAGTAAAAGATGAGCGAAAAATGATTCTTCAGGAAATTCAGATGGAAATCAATCTGAATAAAAATACAGCTATCATCGGAAAAACGATTGATGTGTTAATTGATGAAACCAAAGAAGATTTCGCAATCGGCAGAACAGAATTTGATTCACCGGAAGTTGATAATCGTGTGATTGTCCACGGAGATTTGCAAGATGGTGATTTTGTGCAAGTAGAAATTACTGACGCGAATGAAGTTGAACTGATGGGTAAAGTATTCGATTCTTAATGAAGACACTTTCAACTGTATTAATGGTCGCCAATCTGTGGGGATTTCCAGGCTGGAGGGTTCCGGCTGAATTTGTTGGAATGTGGGAAGGTTCCGGGCATGAAATTGTATCGTGGAGTGAGGAAGATAGTATTTTCTTCTCTCTGGAAATTCATGAGGATGGCACCGTAACAGGCCATGTTGGAGACGCTGTTTTAGAGAATGGCGTTCTGAAAACAAATGGTTGGTTCGTTCAGTTATTGGGGAATCCAAAATATATAATTGGTGGTGACTTAAATGGCGCTATCGTTGAAAAAGAAGGCATCTTCCGTAAAAAATTGAGATGGCTACTACTGGATTATATTAATGGCCAATTTGAAGGTGGGTTTCATACAAGCGGAACGTTTACTCACCCGTGGGCAGGAAATAACCATTGGAAAAAACACATGCGCATGACCGGAGTGGATGTGAAATTATTTAGAAAACACTAAATTTATCAGAGGTAAACACAGTATGACCACACGCAGTATCCACGCACCGACAGGGACAAAGCTTTCCTGCAAGAACTGGCAGATAGAAGCACCTTATCGGATGATTCAAAATAACCTTGATCCGGATGTCGCCGAAAACCCCGATGAATTAGTCGTTTACGGCGGGAAGGGAAAGGCAGCACGCAACTGGGAAAGTTACAACGCTATCCTGGCAACCTTACAACGACTTGAACCTGATGAGACGATGCTGGTGCAATCCGGGAAACCGGTTGGTGTGCTAAAAACACATACGACGGCACCGCGAGTGCTAATCGCAAATTCCAATTTAGTACCAAATTGGGCAACGTGGGAACATTTCAACGAACTGGACAAACAAGGCTTGATGATGTACGGTCAGATGACAGCCGGTTCGTGGATTTACATCGGTACACAGGGAATTTTACAAGGTACTTACGAAACCTTCTCTGCGGCTGCAAAACAACATTACAACAGCGACCTTACCGGGAAGTTTATCCTAACTGCAGGGCTTGGCGGAATGGGTGGCGCTCAACCGCTTTCTGTTACAATGAACAATGGAGTTTGTATTGCAATAGAAGTTGATCCTCACAGAATCCAGCGCAGACTGGAGACCAAATATCTTGATGTTGCGACCGAATCGCTGGATGATGCCCTCACAATCGCCAGAGATGCAGCCATCAAAGGTGAACCGCTTTCAATCGGATTGCTTGGAAATGCCGCTGATGTCGTACCGAAAATTGCGGAAATGGGAATCGTACCGGATATGGTCACCGATCAAACGTCCGCTCACGATGAACTTGACGGCTACATTCCAAATGGGATGACTTATCAACAGGCATTGGATTTACGGAAAACTAATCCCGATAACTATATTCATGAAAGTTTCCGTGCTATGGGTGAACATGTGCAGGGGATTTTAAAACTGAAAGAAATGGGTGCGATTGCGTTTGATTACGGAAATAATCTCCGTGGACAGGCAAAGAAAGCCGGCGTCGAAAACGCGTTTGATTTCCCGGGATTTGTCCCCGCTTATGTCCGTCCGCTTTTCTGCGAAGGCAAAGGACCTTTCCGCTGGGTGGCGCTCTCTGGCGATCCGGAAGACATTTACAAAACCGACCAAAAAGTGCTGGAGCTTTTCCCTGAAGATGAAGCATTGGTACGATGGATCAAGTTGGCACAGGAAAAAGTACAGTTTCAGGGATTGCCGTCCAGAATCTGCTGGCTGGGGTATGGTGATCGAGCAAAATTGGGCGTGGCAATCAATCAAATGGTGGCAAACGGTGAACTGAAAGCGCCCATCGTCATTGGGCGTGACCACTTGGATTGCGGATCGGTCGCTTCACCTTATCGCGAAACCGAAGCCATGAAAGACGGCTCCGATGCGGTCGCAGATTGGCCTTTGCTTAATGCTTTAGTCAGCACAGCAAGCGGTTCGACATGGGTGTCGCTGCATCACGGCGGGGGAGTCGGAATGGGACTTGCTATCCATGCCGGACAGGTAATCGTTGCCGACGGAACTCCGGAGATGGAAATCCGTTTGCAGAGAGTACTGACCAACGACCCGGGTATGGGAATTTTGCGCCATGCCGATGCGGACTATGAAGATGCCGTCGAAAACGCTAAAAAATGGAATGTTGATATTCCGATGATGGATAAGGATAGGGATTAAGATTAGGATAAAATAACATGGAGAAAGATTAGGCGTTCAGCTAAAAAGTATTTTATTTTGAAAAACACATTCAAGATGGATGAAAACCTATTATAAACCTCCAATTCTTATACAGGACACTTTGTCCTGTAATAATTACCGAAACAATATTAAACACCCGATTAAATGAAACGGTATTGGATAAAAGATAGTTTGTCACCTTATTTCATGACGCATACTGTTGTTGATTGGATGAATGTATTTGTCAATGCAGGTTTAAATGGGATTATTTTAGACTTGTTCTCTTATTATCGATATAAGTATGAAATTGAAATATTTGCTTACGTGATAATGCCAAATCATTTACATTATATAGCGTGTTTTAATCAGGAAAAGTATGGTTTGAGTCAGTTTGTCCGAGACTTCAAAGCTCAAATATCAAAAAAATTGTATCAACGATTAAGATTAATGAAAAATGAAACCAGTTTCCCAGTCGATAATATTTTTTCGGAAAATAACTTAAAAATCAATAATCCTAAATTTCTAATAAGACATTTTGAAAAAGAGGGGAATCGTAATAATCAACAATTTAAACTATGGAGAGATGATGAATGTCCGGTTATTCTTGGATATGAAGAAATGGCGATACAGCGTTTAAATTATTTGCATGAAAATCCGGTAAGAAAAGGATGGGTAACAAAACCGGAAAATTATATTTATTCCAGTGCAAGATATTATGAAAATGGGGATATATTCCCGTTTAGAGTAACTCATTTGATTAAGAATGAATAGGGTTAATCACTTAGCAGGACGAAGCGTCCTGCTAAAAGTATTTTCTTTATGAAAAATAAATTCAAGATGAATGAAAAACTATTAAACAACTCACAATCTTTTACAGGACACTTTGTCCTGTAAAATTACTTGTAGCTAACAACAATTATGAAAAAACTCACAAATATCGGTCAGCTTGTTACCTGCAATTCTGACACCAATAATATCGAAACTCTGTCGAATGTTGAAATGCTTATTGAAAACGATCGGATTGTCAGCATCGCACCATCCGTCGGTAACGGTGATGAAACAATTGACTGCCAACATAAACTCGTAACGCCGGGATTTGTCGACCCGCATACTCATCCGGTCTTTTTTGACGGCAGAGATGAAGAATACTCCCTGCGTCTTTCCGGCGCAACATACGAAGAGATTGCCGAAAAGGGAGGAGGGATTCGCTCAAGTATTTCCGGAGTACAAAATGCATCCGAAAATGAATTAATGAAACGCGTAATAAAACGTATGAATCGCTTTCTACATTTGGGGACAACCACTATAGAAGCCAAAAGCGGATACGGTTTGGATACCGAATCTGAGTTGAAATCCTTACGTGTTTTGGATAGGGTGAATAAAGAGCATCCGATTGATATTGTACCAACATTTTTAGGAGCACATGCCTTTCCGCCGGAATTTGCCGATAACCATGATGGATACGTGGATTTACTCTGCGATGAAATGATCACGGCAGTTGCCGAACAGGGGATTGCCAAATATTGTGATGTATTCTGCGAAAACGGATATTTCACAGTGGAACAGTCCCGCCGAATTTTGGAAACAGCAAAAAAACACGGACTTATCCCACGACTTCACGCAGATGAGTTTGAAGACTCCGGTGCAGCGGAATTAGCGGCGGAAGTCGGTGCTGTGTCGGCGGATCATTTGATGGCTGTCAGTGATGCCGGAATTACAGCATTAAAAGACGGAAATGTAACCGCTACATTGCTTCCGGGGACGACTTTCTATTTGGGGAAACAATCATACGCTCCCGCAAATAAACTGACGGAAGCCGGTATTCCAATCGCATTGGCGACGGATTTTAATCCGGGTAGCAGTCATTTACAATCAATGCCGTTTATGATTTCATTGGCGTGTTTGTATTTGGGAATGTCGGTTGAAGAAGCATTCAAAGCGGCAACGTGGCAGTCCGCAGTAACGCTTGGAATGGAGCATGAAGTCGGTAGTATAGAAGTGGGGAAGAAAGCCGATCTGGTCATTTGGGATTTGGCGCGATTGATAGAAATTCCGTACTTTAGTTCTGACGTTCCGATGATTTCTGTGATGAAAACCGGTAATCTGCTCAACCTTTGAAAGGTTTGGTTACAAACTTTTACATGACACGTTGTCCTGTAAAATAAATGATTCTTGCAGGACGAAGCGTCCTGCAATTAGAAAAGGATTTAAAAATCATCTCCATTTGTCAGGGGTTACAATAGAGAATGGAAATGCCCTTTACAAAGAATGGGGATTTAGAGAGATGTTGATACATTAGTTTTAGAAATTTACGTGGATGAATAAATGATTAGAAAAACTGTTTTTATACTGTTGCTTGTTTCTGGTTGGCTTTCGGCTCAATCCGTTAGCGGGTTTGTTCGTGAAAATGCCACCGGTGAACCGTTATTTTATGTGAATGTGTTTTTGAAAAACACCCATCTTGGCGGTGCTACCAATCAGGATGGATATTATGTAATCCCGAAAGTTCCGCCTGGTACCTACGAAATCGCGGTGTCCATCATTGGATATAAAATGGAATTACGAACGATCACTCTCAGTGCCGGGGAAAATTTACGCCTAGATTTCCGTTTGAATATGGAAGCCGTAGAGGGGCAGACCATCAATGTCACCGCTACGCGTGAAAAGTTTCGGCAAATGGTTGAACCAAGTCAGATTACATTGGATGTCAGAGAGATCAATGTCGCACCGGCTTTTATCGAAGCAGATGTTTTCCGCACGATCCAGATGCTGCCCGGCGTGCAAACCTTGAATGATTTTTCCAGTGCGCTGTATGTTCGCGGTAGTACGCCCGACCAAAATCTTATCATGTTGGACGGAATTACCGTGTACAATCCTTATCATATCGGCGGTGTGTTTTCGACATTCAACACCGATGCCATCAAAGAAGCGGATTTCCATGCCGGAGGATTTCCGGCACGGTACGGCGGAAGGATGGGCGCAATTCTGAATATCATCAATCGTGAGGGTAATACCGAAGAATTTACCGGAAAAGCGAATATATCTTTAATCTCAAGTAAAGGGATGATCGAAGGACCGCTGCCAAAGTGGAAAAATATTAAAGGTTCATGGATGCTGGCAGGACGGCGAACCTATTTTGATAAGGTGGCTGACTTTTTCTGGTTCTTTATTAAACCGGCGATCGCAAAAAGTGACCCCTATCTTAGCGAAGATGAAATACCTGACCATATTTTTCCGTATTACTTCTACGACTTGGAAGGAAAGGTCAATCTTGATATCGGAGATGACCATCGGGTAACACTCAGTTCATTTTACGGGGATGATGTTTTATATTTTGAAAATCAATATCGTGATGAATGGAGCGATGATGAAGAAGCAATGGAAGATGATTATAACTTCTCCGGTATGTTTGATTGGCGGTGGGGAAACCGTACTAACAGTCTGACCTGGCGGTGGATAATCAATCCGAATTTGATTGCTAAAACTTTTGTTGCCGACAGCCGGTTCCGTTTTTGGATGGATATGGATGAACATGATTGGGGAATGTACATTTATGATGGTGATACCACCGTGTTTGACGAAGGTTATTACATGGATATTTTTGATATCGTACATGACAGAACACTTGAAACAGAATTGGTTTGGCTGCCGAATGAAAGCCATACGGTAACGGGCGGTTTCCAGCGAAAGTATGTTGATTTTGATCTTGGAATGAAATTCAAGTATGAGAATTTGGATACATCTATCACTGACATCCCGCTGGATATCACGGACAAAACGGTCGAAAATGCGGTTTTCCTTCAGGATAAATGGAAGATTGGTCAGCGCTTTTCGATACAGTATGGGTTAAGAACCACCCATTATAGCCTGCATGATTCGCTTTATTTTGATCCCCGTATCGGATTCAAATATATGCTGACCGATGATCTGTCCATCAAAGTGAACTGGGGACGTTTTCACCAGTTTTTAACGATTGCCAATCCGCAGGATGAGAATTTCCGTTTCATCGATATTTGGATGGGCATCCCGGAAGATTACCCCGCAAGCATGGCGGAGCACACTATCATTGGGTTGGAATATCTGAGCCCGAACGATATTTTATTCCGGCTGGAAGGTTATTACAAAGATTTTGATAATCTCATCACGCTGCGGCAGGCATCATTATTTACCGAAGACGAAGGACAACTATTGTTTGATCCGTTCAACGAGTTTTGGGAAACAAAAGCCTATGCCTGGGGGTTGGAGTTTTTGGCGAAGAAAACAACCGGAAGAGTGCAAGGGTGGATCGGCTACACCTACGCACACACAGAACGGAAGACAGAACTCCACGGTTGGTACGTTCCGAAATACGATCGCACACATACTTTGAACATGGTCGCTGACTGGCAGTGGACGGACATCACGCACGTGAGCATGGCAATTTCATCTTCCAGCGGAAATCCGTACACGCCGATCATGGGAAGATATCAACAATATCATGAAGATCACTATATGGGGATAGACTGGTGGGGAGTGGAAAAATACTTGGTCGGTGAAAAGAACGGTGAGCGTTATCCGGCATATTTCCGCTGGGATATCAGTTTCATCCGTCGGAAACCCACCAAATACGGACATCGGGAATGGTATTTCCAAATCATCAATGCCACGAATCACATGAATCCGCTCTTATATATTTATCAACAGAAGTATAATCACAAAGAGCAAAGAACTGAAGGAGTGGAGCGGATGGCTCTTCCGATGTTCCCATTTTTACCGACTTTTGGCGTGAGGTTTGAATTTTGAGAGTAAGAATTAGCCACACAGAGAGTACAGAGAATATGTTAAGTTTGCCGAAGAAATATTATGAAGGTTTAAAGTCATGACGATAAATAATGAAAGTATTACTGTGAAAAATATATTGGGTATAAACAAAGAAAATCCGATTTATTCAATTCTAAATTTTAAATTCTTCATTTTACTTTGTTCTTCGTTTTTTTTAACCTCCTGCGGGCATTGGGGCTGGGAGGATGTGGAATCCGATTACAAGTCGGAACTGAATGTGATCGGATTTATTTCATCGTATACAACAATCCCAAGTAGAATTATCGTCGAAAAAACACTGGGTTTGGATGAACCAACTTCGGTTTGGGTGGAAGGAACAGATACCGTGTGGTATGGTGAAGGACCGGAGGATTATTATCTTTGCTGTGGTTACCGAAAATCACTGTATGGAATCGACAGTGCAGACGTCATTGTGTCGGATGGCGTTACGGATTATCATTTCCATCCATTAACAAACATTGAAGAAGACGATTGGCGTGCACGTCGTCGGTTTAACTGGTATTATGATACGACAAACACCTTTCAGCCCCAGCCGGAAACCACCTATAATTTGACAGTAACCACGCCCGACAATATGGTTCTGACGGGGGAAGTAACCACACCATCGCAGATGGAGATTATTGATGATTACGAGCACACACCCGATACGCTGAATGCGGGAATTCCGTTTGGCATTCACTGGCAAAATTACGACGGGCACGGCTATGTGTCCGTTAACCCGGTGGATTCTTGGTTCTGCGGTATGCATTTTAAAAGGTATTTCAGTGCAGGAGAGACGCAATTAACAACTCCCCATGAAAATTGCCTTGACGATTTGGATGATTATTACGATCCTGACACCGTGATGATTGAGGTCATCGGTATGGATGAAAATTATCACAATTATTTTGTCAAATACAGCGGGGAAGATGACTTCGTTGATTTCATCCTCGGTGGCGGGAGTTCAGGAGATTCCTTTGGAGTTCAGGGTGGATTAGGCGTATTTGGAGCCATCACAGTTGACCGAATTTACCGAATCATGAAACCTTAGGAAACCATAGGAAACCATAGGATAAATACTTGATTTGTGTTTGGATACCCTGTTAAACTTGTGTTCATAATTCTCTAATCTAAATCAGAAGTGAGAACAAACATGAAAAAAACAGTTGTCATTGTACTCCTATTATTGTGTGTGCAGGGCTTGTTCGCAAGTTATTCTTTTTATAAATGTGTCCGTACTACATGTGCGAACTATCACATAGACGTTGATCTGCGTGATATGGGTTTTTCCGGTAACCATTTTCTTTTAACACTGAATAGTATGCGGAATAATTTTGAAAGAGTAATTCTAATCGGTTATCTTGCTGTCGGTAGTGCTATCTTGAAACAAAATTATCTAGAAGATAAAAACAAAGACTATGAAGCATTAAATCCATCCTTAATTACCGTGAGAGTGAATTTACCCATGGGAAGAAATATTACGGTTATTTCTACTACGGCGACTCTGAAGCAGATTATGGATTTATCTAATGGGATTGTAGAACCCGCAGCATTTATGCGAAAAATAAACATGACAGCACATTAAAGGAGGAAATATGTTAGATCCTACATCATTATCAGGAACATTAATCGAATATGCAAGAGCTCTCGGCTGGTCAATAGTTGCCGCCATCGGGTTTGCTTTCGGGATTGGAATCGCACTCAAAGTCTTTGACTGGCTTTCAACAGATATCGATGAGTGGGAAGAAATCAAAAAAGGCAATATGGGTGTCTCATTGATTTTCGTCTCTCTGATCATAATGGTTGGATTGCTGGTTTATAAAGTGATCTAAAATAAATGGTCGTATCGCTCTTTTATTTTTTATAGACTAAAACACTGAAGAAGGATCAAAATGATCCTGTTGCGCATCTTACCACATCAAAAACGGAGGTACACATGAAATCCAAATCGGATTTAAAACAAATGGACTTAGCCGGTCCCGGCATTGGAACGTATGAAGAAGTAAAAAATGTTTTACCGGATAAATATCAAACGTTGCTGAATCCCAAGGAGACTCAGCAGGCAATTTATGCGGTAAAAAACTATATCGAAGAGAATCTCAATAAAGAATTGAACCTTATGATGGTGTCTGTTCCTCTTATCATGGATAAGGAAAGCGGGATGAATGATTATCTTGACAGGGATGGCTCACGCACCCCCATCGATTTTCCCGCCGGACTTGGTTTAGAGAAACGCATAGAAGCACAAGTGGTTCAAGCAGCGACAAAATGGAAGCGTTGGGCATTGAAACAGTACCAGTGTGAAATCGGCGAAGGAATTAATACCGATATGCGTGCTGTTCGGAAGGATTATTTTTTAGATCATGATCATAGTTCTTATGTTGATCAATGGGATTGGGAACGCGTAATCACTGAGGATCAACGAAATTTGTACTTCTTGACGGACATTGTAAAGAAAATATGGAAGGTCTTGAAAGGGGCTGAAGCGCATGTTCAAGAGATGTTTCCCAAGCTGATTGATGACCGGTATCCAAGCCTGCCGGACGAGTTGAAATTTCTCCATGCCGAGGAAATTTTGGATATGTACCCTGACCTACCGCGGAAGCAACGCGAAACGCAAATATTACAGGATTATCCCGCTGTGTTTATTTATGGAATAGGCTGGACATTGAAAGACGGATATCCACATGAAATGCGTGCGGCAGATTATGACGATTGGGTCACCGAAACGATTACAAAGGATGGTCAGCTCATGCATGGATTGAATGGAGATATTTTAGTGTGGAATCCGGTCACGAAACGCCGGCATGAGTTAACCTCAATGGGAATACGTGTCACTGCCGAAACCTTGAAAAAACAGCTGGAGATTACCGGACAAAACGATTTCTTGTCCATGCCGTATCATAAAGCAGTGCTGAATGACGAAATTCCCATCAGTATCGGTGGTGGTATCGGTCAATCACGAACCTATATGCTCCTCCTGAAAAAAGCACATTTAGGTGAAGTGACTGTCTCCATCTGGCCGAAACAGCTGAAAGAGATTTGCGAAGAAAAGAATATCTATGTCTTGGAATAATCCTTCCCAATAACACGGAAAAAGTTAAAACGCCTGTTCTCAAATGAATGGGCGTTTTTCGTTATCGGTTGTATTGGTGAAAAGCGCACCCAGCACGTTTTGCATCGTTTGTATATCAGGTGCTGTGACCAAAGATTTTCGAACGGCGGCTGCTCCCGGGAATCCTTTAAGATACCACCCAAAATGTTTCCGCATTAAATTAGAACCTACATGCTCTCCTCGACTTTCGACAAGCAGATCAAGGTGACGACGACACATCGCAATTCGTTCTTCTAATGTCGGAGGAGGTGGAATGAGTTCGTTTTTCAATCCGACATTCAGTTCACGAAAAATCCATGGGTTTCCTAAGGCAGCTCTTCCAATCATAATTCCGTCACATCCGGTTTCGCCTAACATTTTGTGCATGCTATTTACAGACGTAACATCGCCATTTCCGATAACAGGGATACTGACAGCCTGTTTGAGTGTTTTTATCATCGACCAATCAGAGGTACCGGTGTATCCTTGTTTGGTTGTCCGCGGGTGAAGCGTAATCGCCTTAACGCCTGCATTTTCCAACAGTTCTCCTGCTTTAGGAATTACGATTGAGTTTGAGCTCCAGCCTGAACGCATTTTTACGGTAACAGGAATATCAGGGACGGCTTCTACAACTGCCGCGGTAATGTCTTCCATGAGTACTAAATCTTTCAACGCTGCCGATCCGGCACCTTTCTTAGTAACTTTTGGAACTGGACATCCATAATTGATATCCAGAATATCAGGTTGAAATTTATCGGCAACAAATTTTGCAGCTTTCCCCATCACCGATGGATCGTCCCCAAAGATTTGTACACCTATCGGACGTTCGAAAGGTGTAAAGCGAATCATTTCCAGTGTTTTTTCGTTCTCACGAATAATTCCGTGGGCAGAGACGAACTCCGAATACACAACTCCGGCTCCCTGTTCTTTGCATAATCGTCTGAATGGAGTATCGGTGACTCCTGCCATCGGAGCTAAAATTATAGGGTTCGGCAGTTTGATGTTTCCAATAGTTAGCATTTCTGTGTTTTACCAAAAAATATGTAGGGTGAAATTAACCAGATTCTGAAATAATAATCTGATTATTTCATGATTGGTTGATTGATGGGAAGTATAAGAAATATGTAAATTGAATATCTGAGTTCAATTGAAAAATGAATCAGACGTATTTATAACGAATAACATTAAATAAACAGGAAAATAAAAGAATGTTTGATATTGAAATGATTAAGGCGGTGTATTCACGAATGGAAACCCAAATAAAAAAGGCAAAAGAAGTTGTCGGGGTTTCCATGACCTTAACAGAAAAAAATCTCTATGCGCATTTAGCCGAGGATACTCCAAATCAAGCATTTGTGCGTGGTGAGAATTATGTAAATTTTAATCCTGATAGAGTGGCGATGCAGGATGCAACTGCTCAAATGGCGCTACTGCAATTTATGCAGGCTGGAAAAACTAAGGTAGCCGTTCCGTCTACCGTCCATGCTGACCATCTCATTCAAGCAAAAACCGGGGCTGCAAATGATTTGCCGGTTGCCATAGATACTAACCGTGAAGTCTATGACTTCTTATCGTCTGTTTCGAATAAATACGGTATTGGCTTTTGGAAGCCCGGTGCGGGAATTATCCACCAAGTTGTACTCGAAAATTATGCGTTTCCAGGGGGGATGATGATCGGGACGGACTCTCATACGGTGAATGCCGGAGGATTGGGGATGATTGCAATTGGTGTCGGCGGAGCAGATGCTGTGGATGTGATGGCAGGAATGCCATGGGAGCTTAAATTCCCAAAACTCATTGGTGTAAAACTCACCGGCAAACTCAACGGATGGGCTGCACCAAAAGATGTCATTTTAAAGGTAGCTGGAATTGTCTCTGCAAAAGGTGGAACCGGAGCAATCGTTGAATACTTCGGAGAAGGGGCGACTTCCTTGTCTGCGACGGGAAAAGGAACCATCTGTAATATGGGTGCGGAGATTGGTGCAACCACATCAACCTTTGGGTATGATGAAAGTATGGAGCGCTATCTAAGAGCGACAGGACGCGAAGAAGTGGCAGATGCTGCCAATAAGATTAAAGAACACCTCACCGGTGATCCGGAAGTTTATGCAAATCCGGAAAAATATTTCGACCAAGTTATCGAAATTAACTTGTCTGAACTTACACCACATTTGAATGGTCCGTTTACGCCGGATTTAGCCACACCGGTAGCGGAGATGAATGCAAAAGCAACCGAAAACGATTGGCCTTTAGACGTAGAATGGGCATTGATTGGCTCATGCACAAATTCGTCGTATGAGGATTTAACACGTGCCGCATCTATCGTCGAAGATGCCGTAAATAAAGGTATAAAACCCAAAGCCGTCTTGGGAATTAATCCCGGTTCAGAGCAAGTCAGATATACGGCAGATAGAGACGGTTTGCTGGATACGTTCAGAAAGTTTGAATCGACGAAGATATTTACAAATGCGTGTGGTCCGTGTATCGGACAATGGGACAGGGAGGGCTCCGAAAAGGAGAAAAAGAACTCCATTGTACATTCGTTTAATCGAAATTTCGCCAAAAGAGCAGATGGCAATCCAAATACCCATGCGTTTGTTGCATCGCCGGAAATGGTCGCCGCCATTGCAATCTCCGGGCGGTTGGATTTTAATCCTGTGACCGACACGTTAACCACTGAAAAAGGTGAGCAGGTCAAACTTACAGAGCCCAGCGGATTTGAATTACCTCCAAACGGTTTTGGTGTGGAAGACAATGGATATCAAGCCCCCGCGGCTGATGGCAGCAATGTCGAAGTCATCGTAAATCCGAACTCTGAAAGATTGCAATTACTTACACCGTTTGCCCCGTGGAATGGTGAAAATATCCTTGGAGCAAAACTGTTAATTAAGGCTAAAGGAAAGTGTACCACAGATCATATCTCCATGGCAGGTCCATGGTTAAAATACCGGGGACATTTAGATAATATTTCAAACAACTGTTTGATAGGAGCTGTAAACGCGTTTGGTGGAAAAACGAATGCAATTATAAGTCAAATAGACAGTTTAACCGATGCTGTACCAAACGTTGCAAGAGCTTACAAAAAAGCAGGTATTCCGACAGTTGTTGTAGGCGATCATAATTACGGAGAAGGGTCATCAAGAGAGCATGCGGCCATGGAGCCAAGACATCTTGGTGTCGTTGCCGTTATTGTTAAGTCTTTCGCAAGAATCCACGAAACGAACCTAAAAAAGCAAGGAATGTTGGGTCTCACGTTTGTCCATGAATCAGATTATGATTTAGTCAAAGAAGACGACACGTTTAATTTTATCGATTTAAATGCATTTACCGAGGGAAAACCGCTGACATTGAAGATTGTTCACATTGATGGGACATCGGACACTGTTAAATTAAATCATACGTACAATGAAGCACAGATCGAATGGTTTAAGTATGGCTCCGCTCTGAATAAAATATCTGAAGAACGTTAATGGAACAGAATACATTTGGAATTGTAGTAAAGAAAAAATACTGCATATTTACATGTGTATTCTTTTATAAATTACTAAGTCACAGGGAGTAGAAATATGACAAAATTATGGAATGATTTGAAAAAAAATATGCTGGAATGGGGAAGTGTTGCTGTCGAAAAAGCTGAGGAAGTCAGTAAAATCGCCGTTGCAAAAACGGAAGAGTTGACTAAAATCAGCAAAATTCGACTTGAGACCCATCAGCTTCAACGAGAATTAAATAAAACATTCGAAGACCTTGGGCGGTTTACTGCCCGTGAAGCACAGACGAATAATATGGTGAATTTCACCGGGAACACGGAGTTTTTCAATTATCTGCAGAAAGCGGGCGATCTGCGAATAGAAATTGATAAGAAAGAATTGGAAATACAGAAGATCAAAGATGAATACGACTTGAAAGAATCTGACATCATCTTGACAGAGACTGAAGAAAAACCCGAGAATGCAGATATCTCTGAGGATGTGGATGAGCAAGAAAAGGCTGATAAAGAGTAATCTATCTTCGGAAAACTCGTTGGAAATCAATGATAAGACATGTAAAATTGACCATTAATTTGGTGTCGTACATCTGTGACAGAACACAAATATAAATCTTACATCGTTCAAACTGAAAACCGCCATCGGGTAAGACAATGGCATTTCACGTCGAAAACCCTATGGGGAGCTTTAGGGATATCGGTTATTTTAGTTGGAACACTTCTCTTTTTTAGCGCTGAATTCCTAACTCAGAGGTTGTACCAAGCCAAGATTCGAGACATCCGAGAAGAATACTCCTCATTGTCTATTACACTGGCTGAGTTGCAAAATCGGTTAGGTGATATGAGCAACGACATCGATCGAATTGAAGAAAAAGATAAAGCGGTTCGAACCTATGCAAATCTTCCGGATATAGATAAAGATATTCGTCAGCTTGGTATCGGTGGTATGCGATTGGATCGTTCGAATAGAAATATCGAAACTCAGTCTGCAATCAAATCGAAAATATCAAGTATTGAAATGGATGTGGATCAGCTTTCCAGAAAAGTAAAATTGGAACTTGCCAGTTACGAAACCATTTATGATCATGTGCAAGGAAATTCAAGCCGAATGAGACATATACCGTCTTTAAGGCCGGTTCTGTCAGGATATTTAAATTCCGGGTTTGGCTATCGCCGCGATCCAATGGACTTTACCCGCCGTTTTCATTATGGGCAAGACATTACTGTTTCCAGAGGAGCACCGGTCGTTGCCCCTGCTGATGGCATTGTTAAACAAGCACGTTATCGGGGCGGAAACGGAAAGTATATCAAAATTGATCATGGGAACGGTTATTCTACATTATATCTGCATTTGTCTAAGATCCAGGTGAAAAAAGGTCAATCTGTCAAACGTGGCGATATTATCGGGAAAACGGGGAATACCGGGAGATCGACTGCTCCACATCTGCATTATGAAGTCCATTATTATGGCACCCCGCAGAACCCGCTAGATTATTTCTTCAGCGGAGTGGTGAATTAACACCATCCGCCACGATCCCAAAAGTTCCCATCAATGAGCGTGTCGTATTATATCGAAACCTATGGCTGTCAAATGAACGTGGCGGATTCCGAGCTTATTGAAGGCGTTTTGAAAGAGCAGGGATTAATTCTATCTCATGATATTAATACGGCAGACGTCATTATGGTGAATACTTGTGCAGTGCGGGATCACGCTGAAGCGAAAGTTCACACCAGACTGGGGCAGTTCCATAAGATTAAACGACAGCGCCCTGACGTTTTAATTGGCGTATTGGGATGTATGGCACAGCATTTGAAAAACGATCTTTTAGAAAACAAACCGTATGTTGATATTGTTTTGGGACCAGATTCTTACCGCCGACTTCCTGAAATCCTTCGGAGGAAACAAGAGAAAAAACACATTGTTGATACAAAGCTATCAAAATATGAAGTATACGACAACCTTTTCCCGAGTCGAAAAGAAGGCATTAATGCCTGGGTTTCTATTATGCGAGGCTGTGATAAATTCTGTACGTTTTGCATCGTTCCATTTACTCGCGGGCGAGAGCGGAGCCGAAGAATAGAAAGTATTGTCCATGAAGTGACCAAAGCTGTTGCCGACGGGTTTGTAGAGGTTACATTACTTGGGCAAAATGTAAATTCTTTCAAGACCGGGGATAAACAATTCCCGGATCTGTTGGATAGCGTTGCACAAGTTCCAGGATTGCAACGGATACGATATACATCACCTCACCCTCAGGATGTGGATTCTGAATTACTGGATGTGATGGCGAAACATAAAAATATTTGTAATTCCATCCATTTACCGCTACAAGCAGGATCTGATCGTATACTTAAACGCATGAACAGGACGTATACAAAAAAACACTTTATGGCGTTGGCAGACCAAATTCGAAACAACTTACCAGGGGTTGGAATCAGTACAGACATTATTGTCGGTTTCCCCGGTGAAACTGAAGCAGAATTTCAGGAAACACTGGATGTGATGCATCACGTGAAGTTTGATTCTGCATTTACGTTCAAGTATTCATCCCGCCCTCATACAAAAGCCGCGGAATATACCGACCACATTTCAGAAGACGTAAAACAGAATCGATTAGAACGAATGATAACTCTTCAGAAAGAACATACTTTGTTCCGAAATCAGGAAGTTGTCGGAAGTGTTTTATCCGTCATGGTGGAAAAAGAAAGCAAACGGTCGACGGATCAATGGGCAGGACGAACGGATTCAAATAAGTGGGTATTATTCGACAAAGTGAATGCATCCGTAAAAGAAATTGTATCTGTCAAAATTAATCGTGCCCATGGCGTAAGCCTGCATGGAAGCCTCGTAAACAAAGGAGTCAATGATGAAGTTGATAAAAATATTTAGCGTATTATTCATTTTATTATTAGCTTTATTCTTTTTGTTAAAGAATACTGCCCTCGTATCGGTGGACTTGATTTTTCAGCAATACGAAAATGTGAGTGTCGCTGTGGTGATGCTTGTCGCCTTAGGCGTGGGAGTTGTTATCGGATATGCTTCTGCTGTGGGATTATTTTTATCTGCCAAAGCTGATATACGCGCTCTCAACACGAAAAATCGCAGAGTTACCGATGAGTTGAACGACCTTAGAAATGTCGCCATTGACGAGGGAATTTATATGGTAGAAGACGAGGATAAATAATTTTGAGTGGCATGACTATCGCATTTATTATTGTTATTCTTGCTATTGCCGGAAGTATAGTGTTCTTTTCCATAAAGCCTAAAAAGAAACGCCGGACAGACTCAATATATACAGATGCGCTTAATGCAATGATTCGTAATGACCGCAAGACAGCACTCTCACTGCTAAGAGATGTGGTGCGACATGATTCGAACCATGTTGACGCATATTTGCAATTGGGGAATATTTTAAGAGAGACTCATCCCCAACAAGCCCTCAAAATACATCAATCGCTGACGGTCAGGCCCAATTTATCAAAAACGATGAAAATTGATATTCATCAAGCGTTAGCATTGGATTACCAACTTCTTGGCAGACTTCCATTGGCAAAGCGCGAAACAGAGCAAATTCTTAAAATTGAGCGTCGGAATTTAATTGCGACGGAATTTCTATTATCCATTGCTGTAAGTGAACGTAACTGGACGGAAGCATCTACGTATGCAAAAGTGGTTCAACGGATAACCAATACGCAAGACAAACAACAGTTGGCACAGTTCCAAGTGTATGAAGGTATGGATAAACTTGAACAGGGGGACAGGAATGGTGCACGATCCTCTTTTAAAAAAGCATTAAAGATTGCACCGGATTTTGGGGAACCTAATCGACACTTAGGTGACTTGCTTGAGGACGAAAGAGATTTGGTGAAGGCAATTGAACATTGGGAAAAATATGCTACGTTATCTCCGAATGGTGCTAAAGGAGTGTTTAATAAAATTGAAACGGCACTCTTTGATTTAGGTCGGTTTGGTGAAGTAGAGAACTTTTACAGACGAATTCTTGAAAAAGATCCCGCCAACTTAGAAGCGCTGTCGAAGTTGGCAAATGTCATGGAAGAAAAAGGTGACAGGCAAACAGGTTTGGAATTGGTAGATAACGCATTGGCGCGTAATGAGTCATCATTGCATATCAGGCTGATGAAATTAAAATTGTCTCTGACACTGAAACCACCTCACGAATTAGCACATCAGATTGATACATTAAGAACTCTCATTGCAGAAATCGAAAAAGAGCATTAGGAGAGACGGTGAATGGGTAAAGAGGAGTAGTGGAGTGGTAAATAAAAGGGTGTATCTTGTATGTGGTTTTCTGATGATTGCCGGTATGATAAGCCCTGTTGTTGCTCAGAATACCGAACTTTACTTTTCATTGATTCAAGAAGGACGAATTCAGGAAGTTCGTCAAAACCTTCCGGAGCTCGTATCAAAACACCCCAATAATGACGGTGTCCATTTTCTTGTCGCTTTAACAACTGTTGATGGTGCGTCATCTGTTGAAAAATTCAAAGAATTTATTGAGCGGTTTCCGGACTCCCGCTGGGCGGATGATGCACAAATGAAGATTGGAGAATATTTGTACGCGCGTGGATTATACAGTCAGGCGAGTGTACAATTTAGGCTTATCCCTCTTCGATATCCCAGTTCAGCACACATTCAGCGGGCGATGAATCTCATGGTACAGAGTTATGATGCTACCGGAGAAGCTGATAGTTCGCATTATTATCTGAAGGTTTTTAAGCATTATTATCCTGATTTAAGTTATGACCAATACGGCTATACGGATTTAGACATAAATCCAAGAACATCGTTGGTGAGAATTCCGAATGAGCAGGCAAAAAAGAAACTGGCATCGGTGAAGAAAATGAAATCTTTGCCAAAAAAGACTACTGTAGCACCTCTTATTAATCCAAAAGAAAGGCCCTGGGTTATCCAAGTCGGAGCGTTTGGAATGTATAATAATGCTAAGAAACTAAAAATGAACCTTAGCCAAAATGGTTATACAGTCGCGATTGATGAAATTATTTCCAATGGAAAACGACTCCATACAGTTCGAGTATTACGATTTTCTACGAAAGCGGAAGCGAATCGTGTCGGTAAAGAATTACATCGAAAATTTTCCTTAAATTATCGGGTGTTAAATAAGCCATATTAACAGTTTTCGTCCAACCATATTGGAAATTGGGAATGATTGCGAGGCTGGTGCCCGCCGCGGTCTTCAAAACCGTTGTCCCCGGTATTCCCGGGGAGCTGGGTTCGATTCCCAGGCGTTCCCGCATAGTCCTGCAACCGACCGAAGTGGAGGGCGGGCAGGTAGCCCAAATTGACCTTTTCGGAGTGGACTCACCAATGTTTTATCAGTAATTCAACCGGATACACCGCCTGCCGACTCTCTTATGTCCGAGGTGGGCTTATTTCAACAATAACACCTTCCGTGTATTGGAGTGATTTCCTATAATTATCTGTACAAAATACACGCCGCTGGAGTGCTGTGAAGCATCCCACTTTACAGTGTGATTCCCACACACAACTTCACCGCTCACCAATATTTCCACCAAACGACCTGTGATATCGTAAACTTGTATTGTCACGTTACTGATAACTGATAACTGGTAACTGATAACTGTTTTCGGATTAAACGGGTTTGGATAAACAGAGAGTTCGAATTTGGTAGGGTGTGTATTATCGTCGATCGATAAACCTACGTTTCCTTCTGATGGGCTTGGTGTCATTTGCATCCAAGTCTCTGTTCCGTCAGGCATTCTGCCAAAGGATATATCAGCTGATTGTGTAGCAAAAGTGATAGAATCCAACACCGTAACACCATCGTCGGCGGTGAGAGCAATAAATTCACCTCCAGCGGATAATTTGAAGTTAGTGTGAAGTAACCCCTGCTCTTGGTCTTCATCGCACCAGATTAACAGATGCTCTCCTGCTTCTAGTATGACACCGCCAAAAGGAAATTGCCATTTGGTTAAATTATCAGGTTTGTCGGTCAAATACATTCCGCTCAAATTTAAATCCTCATCGGAGCTATTGTATAACTCAATCCAATCATCATATTCCCCGGCTTCGTCAGTGTTTACGGCATCATTTTTAGCAAGGAATTCATTGATGAACAGCATCGGGATTATGTCTGTTGGTGTTTGAAGAGTGATTTTTTGTTGCCGTGGATATGTCTGAGTTTGTCCGATATTATCTTCAACAAAAATATCAAAATATCCTGTAACCCCGGTACCAAGAGGAGGAATGACTCCCGTCCACCGATCGGTGTTTTCAACGATTTTAGTATCGGTGATTGGATTAAAAATCATTGGATATTCCGTCCATTCCGGGACAGGTGCGTCAAAATACCGTATAGTTACTTGGCTCAATCCATTGCTTCCGAATGCGGCGATGGTTACGTAAATGCTGTCTTCCGGTTGTGGATGTTTTGGATTCCAGTCGATAGCATAAACAATGGGTGCTGCTCCGGTAAAAGGCGGATTCCCGGAAAAGGAATTTACACGTGCGTTTACAAATTCTTTTATTCCACGTTTTACATGTTGGTTTTCGTAGTGATTTGAGGAATAAGACTGAAAAAAGTCGTTGAGAGTAAATCCATAGTCGTATGTGCGATACTCATCAATTTGCGCCCACGGAAAAGCAGTGTTGTATAATGCATCAATTCGTTCTTCCCAAATAGGTAATGGGTAAACATTTTCGAGGAAATACTGAATAAAGTGGCTGTAAAGATCACGATATTGATTATTCCCCATTATTCGCTCAGCCAGTGGACGAGGTCCGTCATCGATAATCGGGAAGTCGTAAGGATTGGTGGTTGTCCAGTCAATACCAAACCAATCGATGCCAAACGTATTGTCATAATCATACGGAATCCAATGGAAGCGATTTTCATTCGGTTCATGGTAGAGATAGTAATTATTCATCAAAAACCAATAGTCGTCCCATCCTCCAACAAGGATATTCATGGCAAAGTATTTGAGTACTTCCTCCACGTGTAAAACCTTTTCCAGTGAGTCAGCAAGGAGTCCATCCGGTGTTTGGTTAATAATTCTTATGAGTCTAGCAAGCTGAGTAAAATCATATTCATCTTTATTGGTTTTTAGGCTATATGGGCGTTCTTCATCGTGGTAAGGGTGATAAGCCTCAGCGTCGTCTCCACGATAGGTTAAATCCGCCGGCCAAATGCATTTCCAAAGATTACCGCTGTCGTCGGAATAATTTTTCTCTAAGAACGTATCATCGATATGTTCAACAGAGATATACAACCCGTAATAATTTCCGTTGACATACACAGCGGCATGCGTTGCTCTTGATACGACCATGTGAATATCTTGGTATAAATCCCAGCAAAGTTTACTTCGGACGATAGAAGGATCATTATGCTCACCATTAAGATTGATTTTCTCTACACCATGAAAGTCACGCCCTGAGACGAAATGATTAAAATCCAGTTTGAATGACTTTTTTACCGCCGTTCTGGATGTATTGCCACGAAGGCGAAAACCGACATCTTCGATTATTTCATCAAACCACTCATTGGAGTAATGAACAGTAGCAAGATGCAGAGAGTCACTTTCGACGTGTGCATAAATCCACTCAAGATCATCGGCGTCGACGGTAATTTCGATAACATCAACTTGAGTATCATCGTAGAGTTTCCAACTGTCGTCAGCACTTGACGTATTGAAAAAAAGAAGTAAGGCTAAGAGGGTGGAAGAAATAAAATTTCTCATCGGGTTCCTTTGAAGAAGCCGTACGAATATGGAGGTAATCCCAACATCGTTAGCGAGTCATCAACCGTAGTATTATATTGATTATTTATTCCTACCCATTTCGTTACTGAGGAGCTGTTCTTGAAGGAAACTGTTTGTTGTTTTGCACTATGATTGAATGCAACAAGAACGATCTCATCAAAATATATTTTTTCGTATACCATAATGGATTTATCAACCGTTAACAATTGAAAATCGCCTAATGCCAGAGATGGATACATTGCCCGCAATTTATTTATTTCAGAAAAACGTTTGTGTAGCTTTCGTTCGTGTTTTGTTGTTTTTTCGTTAAACCTCATTGGGCGTCTGTTGCCGGGGTCACCTGAGCCCATCAATCCAATTTCTTCTCCGTAGTACACGACTGGGATGCCCGGAATAGAAATGTTGAACGCATGAAACGCCACCAGCTTATCATAACTGGAAATATGAATTACCGGTTTTGGCGGGTCGGAGAATGTGCGTTCAGTCCCGTTATCACTAAAAGAAACTTGCCCGTCTGCGAGCCCGATAAACCGGAGTTGGTCATGATTGGACGTGATATTCCCCATCAGATTTACCGGTTGGTACGTCTTGAAGTTTTCTATCATAACATTCGACAAAAATGAGAAATCTGCTTCTTCTGAAGCAAACGGTCCGCGGGCATTAAAATAAATTCCAAAATTGAACTGCGCATCTAACTCTGCCGGATTCACATAATCCAGGATGAGTTCATCAGAACCAAATGTTTCGCCAATTTGGTAAACGTGTTTTTCAGGGAAGCATATTTTCATCTGTGAGGTGAGTTTTTTCCAAAAACTATGTGGCACATGCTTAACGGCATCTTGCCTGAATCCGTCTAAATTGTATGTGTCTAGCCACCAGCACGCATCGTTGACAACTTGGTCAATTGCTTCCGGCGCGGAAAGATAATCAAAAGACGGAATGAATTCATCAAACCATGTTGTCAACCGGGTTTCTTCACTCCAGTTTCGGATATTCATTGAGCCATCGTCCATTTTTACTTTTCCGAACCAGTCTCTGTGCTCACTCACATAAGGATGTTCCTGATGAACATGATTACTGACAAAGTCCAAAATGACCTTTATCCCTTTTTGATGAGCAAGATTGACCAATGTTTTTAATTCGGTATCTGTTCCGTATCGCGGATCGATTGTGCGCGGAGCAATAGGCCAATATCCGTGGTAGCCGGTAAACTTACGGTTTGGTGGAATCCATTCTGTGTACGCACGCTCCGGCTGAAGCTGAACGGGGGAAAGCCAGATTGAGGTAATTCCCAAATCAGAAAAATAGCCTTCTTCAAGTTTTTGGATAATCCCGGCAAAATCACCCCCATGAAAATTTGCCAAAGGATGCAGGTTCTCAGCGTCAGCTCGTTGTGTGTTTCCATGATTACCGTCCAAAAAGCGATCAACCATTAAGTTATACAAGACTGCAAAATGCCAATCATGGGGTAGGTCAGAAGGATGAAGTGGCTTGCCATTTTTTATTATCGTGTGATTTTCGGTAATGGCTCTGCCTTCAGTGTCGATTCCGGTAATACGAAGAAGTCCGTTTTCACATTTTGAGATATTAACCATTAAGCTGCCATCCGGTTTTGGATCAAAATCATCGTTATGCAGTACTCGATTATTGAAAAGCACAAAGACATCAATCGGGAGTGCTCCATCACTGGGGTAAACAAAATTAAAGTATAGACGAGGTCCGTTTGTCGATGATTTTATCCACTGCCCCCCCGGTGGTTTTTTGTGAGAGGATAAATCCAAAATGGAATTCCAACCCCCAATATTGTTAGAAATAAAGATTGGATTATCAGGGTCGATCAGCTCTTGTCCATCCACAACAAATTTGTATTCATGCCGTTCCGGTTTTAGATAAACAATGCGCTCAAGAATCCCGTCTCCATCTGCATCGTGAAGTGGCAATGCAGTACGCGACCAGTCATTGAATCCGCCCATGACGACAACTAATTGCGATGGTGATTCTGATGCGAACGTAAATGTATGTTTCACCAAGGGTTTTGTCACAACAAGAATGTCGTGAGGAATATCATTTGCGATGCAATGTATTTTGGTTAACGAAGGTGTCTTAGGTGTTGACTCTATGTAAAGACTGTCCGAACCCGAAACAAGCCTTAGGTTTAAATCCCGACTTTCTACCATTGAAATATTTATCGATGAATCTTTTTTATATTTCGCTAAGTCAAATCCTCGAACTTCTCCTTCCCGCAGGATTAATGTAGGTATTCGCTCAAGCGAAGGATTTTCATCGATACCAGAACAAGAAAGTAAAAGTATCGAAGAAAATAATATGAACCAATTCATCATGATATGTATCTCCGTTAGTGTCTAAATTTAGTAACTCATAACAGAGTTAATAAGGAAAATATGACCATGATTACAAAAAATATTTCCAGAGGACTATTCGTCTCTTCTTTTTTCTTAACCCTTTTTTCCGGATGCAATAAAATGGAAAATACACATCTTTCTTACGGTGCGTTTGTCGATAATAACGGGGCAGAGTTTCGTCTCTTAGCACCAAAAGCTGAAAAAGTGTACTTAGTTATCTTTGAAAAATACACTGATAAAACCGGTAAAGAATATCTGATGAATAAAACAGAAGAGGGTGTCTGGCATCAGAGAATAGAAAACACAGGATACGGTACTCTGTACGGATATCGGCTGGAAGGTGAGTATCCGGGAAACAATCCAAGCGTCATCGTTGCGGATCCATATTCCAAAGCTGCCGTAACACAAAATACGTACAGTCACGTGGCAAAATCCCTCGTAATAAATACGTCTTATGATTGGGAAGGTGATCAATGGATGGCGATTGATGGGAGAGATTTAATCATCTATGAAATGCATGTCAGGGATATGACTGCTCATTCCAGTGCAGAATCTAAATTGCCGGGCAGCTATCGTGGTTTAATCGATTCGGCGCAGAAAGGTGGAATTGCCCATCTTAAGGATATGGGTATCAATGCCGTTCAGATTCTCCCGGTGCAAGATTTTGCGAATGTTGAAGTCCCGTACAAAGATGACACGACGCCAGTTTACAACACGTGGAATCCGTATGCACGAAATCATTGGGGATACATGACGACATTTTTCTTCGCCCCGGAAACGTACTATGCCACAGATGGAACAAACGCCCCCGGTGAATGGAATGGCACAGACGGTCGTGCTGTGAAAGAGTTTAAGGATGTTGTAAAAGCGTTACACCGTGAAGACATTGCCGTAATAATGGACGTTGTGTATAACCACGTGTCGAATTATGACTTTCATCCCTTCAAATATATCGACAGAGAAATGTATTTTCGATTGGATAAAGAAGGAAATTACATCGCTCACAGTGGTTGCGGGAATGACACTCAAACCGAACATCCTGCCATGCGGCAACTCATATTAGAAAGCGTAAAATACTGGATGATGGAATATCACATTGACGGATTTCGGTTTGACCTCGGAAATTTGATTGATGCCAAAACGCGTGATCTAATCATCGCAGAATTGAAAACTATCAATCCCAATGTGATTATTCTTGCAGAACCATGGGGTAACGGATATGACCCTTCAGGATTTTCGGATATGGGTTGGGCATCATTCAACGACCAATTCAGAAATGGTGTAAAAGGGCAAAATCCAAAAGACGCACTTGGCTTCATCTTTGGAAAATGGCAGGGTGATAATTCAAGGAAGAGCCTGCGGCGATTTGTTACAGGCTCCTTGCGGAAGAGTGGAGGGCAATATGTCGAGACAGCTCACAGTGTCAATTATTTGGAAAGTCATGACGACCATACATTTGGCGATTTTATCCGCATCGGCACGAACCAAGTAAAAAACGGTGAACCAATAAAGAGTCGCGAACAAAATGCTCAAATAACAGGAAAGCAATTGGCGATGAATAAACTTGGAGCGTTATACTTGCTCACCAGTCAGGGGATTACATTCATTCATCAAGGGCAAGAGTGGGGGCGTAGTAAGATTATTGCCAAAACGGATGTGCCGGATACCCATGTCGGGCAGATTGACCATAATTCCTACGAAAAGGACAATGAAACTAACTGGCTGAATTGGAATGAAAAAGATACGAATAGGGAATTGGTTGATTACTATCGCGGGTTAATTCAACTTCGAAAAATTACTTCCGAATTCAGAAATTCTACACCGGAAGATTTCACGTTTTTACCGATGGCAAATAATGTAGCAGTGGGATATTTATTAGCCGATAAATTTCTTGTCTATATGAATGGCGATCAAGAAGCTCCATTGAAAATAGCCTTACCAAAAGGTGATTGGAAAATATTAGTGGATGAACATCGTGTAAAAAGTGACAGTGATATTATTATCAACCATACACTATCGATTCCACCAATAAGCGGAGTTATTCTGAAGAAAATGGATTAAGCTTATTTCAGTAGAATAAGTTTTCGCACGGAATGTTGATTCCCGCGCGTCAATCTACTAAAATACACCCCGCTTGAAAATCCTGTCGCATCCCATATTACGGAGTGATGACCGGGCTCAAGTTTTTCATTCACCAATGTTTCTACTAACCGTCCGGTGAGGTCATACACCATTAGAGACGTTGCCCCGTTCTTATCGGGATCTCCGACACGCAACGTCTCTACGTTGTTTTGATGTATCGAAAACGAAATCGTCGTCGTTGGATTGAATGGGTTAGGATAATTTGGTTCGAGGCTAAATTCAGTTGGATGAATATTCTCCAAGTCATCAACAGCTAAATCTTCCCAGTTTTTATAGTTTGTGTACACTCGAGCAGTCGAAGCCGGAATTTCATAATTTACATAATTACCATCATCAATATGGAGGGATTCATCTTGTGTGAATTCGAACCAATCACCTGAATAAGGAAACGCAAGGTTAGAGATAGTCTGATCAGAACTGTTGAAATTCATGACAATAAATACGGTTTGTCCAAGGGAGTCATCATGCCGTTTCACTGCAATGACTTTTTGTGAATTACCGGTAAGTGTAGTTTCAAAATTTGGTCCGCGAATTACGTCCCAATTATTCCGGAGCCAGATTATCCGTTTGTATAGGGTGAAAATGTCATTTCCCCAGTCAGAGTTCAACTTTTCCCACTGCAGAGGTTGTGGAATGATATGTCCGCTTGGATCACGGCTCGTTCCATTCTGCCCGAATTCCTGACCGTGGTACAGCATTGGAGTTCCTGTCCCTGTGAACAAGGCAACCGCACCAAGTTTTGATTTTAATGCAGCTTCGTTGATTGTCATTCCTTGATAGTGAGTTGCTTCATAAATTAATCGTGGTTCATCATGGCTTACGGTATAATTTAATGGACCGGTATGCGTTGAATAACTTTGGCTCCACCACTGTAAATGGTTTTGTAAATTGTACATACTCAAATAGATTTCCATAAGATTATCAAAAATTGTATGATGGTAAGAATAATCCCAGCCGGAATCAAAATCAGTAGTGTTAATTTTACTTGGATTATCTTCTTCGGCTATCAAAATGATGGTGGGGTCAATGTCATCCAGTAAGTCAGCATAATATGAAGCTCCGTTTGAGTCCCCGCCCCAACCCATTCCTGCAGTATGGTCGAAGCGAAAACCGTCCATGTGATAATCATTTACCCATGTGAGAAGTACATCTGAAATATGTTTCCAAGAACGATACGAACGTCCGTTTACCTCATGCCAATGTTCAAGTTTATATCCCCATTGAGATTCTTGATTGTGAAAATACGGACATTGGTCGTAGTTGTGATCCTCAAAATCATAGTTATCAATAGGTTGGTAAAGCTGAAACAGAGGGGCTGATCCCCACAGATGATTGAAAACCACATCCATCAGTACTGCAATTCCGTGCTGATGAGCGGTATTGACAAGATTTTTTAATTCCTCCGGTGTACCGTAAGTAGATTCCGGAGCCATGTAAAATGTGGGGTTGTATCCCCATGAATTACTTCCCTCAAACTCATTTACCGGCATAAGTTCAATCGCAGTAATTCCCAGCTCGGTGAAATATCCATCGTTCAATTTCTGGATGATATCTTGATAAGTCCCAATTTCACCATCCACTCCATGGAAATCCCCCACATGAAGTTCATAAACTAAGACATCCTGTTGAGCCGGTCGATTGAAGTTATTGTCAGTCCAATAATATGGAACGGCACCTACTTCAAATACTGTTTTGGCATGTTGATAATTACCACTTTCCCAGCCACCACCCGGGTCTACCCATGTTACATCTTTAGACCACGGATCTGCGATGGTTTTTTCACCGTCCAAATTATATTGATACGAATAAACTCCGTCAGGCAATTCTGTTTGATACCACCAGAGTGTATCCCCGGAAAGTTTCATTAACTCCCCGTTTGGATGTTCCATATTCCAGCTTCCTTTAATCGCAACAAAACTTTTATATGGAGCAAAAAGTGTTACCGTTACTATATTCCCGTTGATGTTTACTCCATCAGAAACTCCAGATGGGACAGGCTCTTCTACAATCTCGTGTAGGATATTTACATGTCTGAATAAATAGGTTACGGTACCACCTGATCCGTGCGCAATTGCAAAGATAGTTGCATTCCCAAATTCTGACGATTCTGGTGTCCATGATTCCTCAAACGGAGAGGAATTATCTGAACCTAAGTTGTCACCGTTTGCCCAAAATTCCACAGATTCAGCGTCCCCTGTTACTGCGATATTAATCGTCCCGTTTACATTTTCGCCTTCATTGGGAGTCGGTTCTATAAAAAACACATAAGGATCACCGGGCGAGTAATCATAGTCGATATAAATATCGTAATACATAACCTGCCCATTCGTCCCGACATCCCAGTTGCCGTCATCCCAGCGAATCTTAAATTTAATCGATTGTACGACTTGCTCACCGGAGAGAAATGGACCTAGGTCAATCATGAGACTGTTCAAACCATTATCTTCTAAAGGGGAAAAAACCAACCCGTCCTCGAGATAGGAATCCGCCGGCCAATAATCCTGAATAGGAGGGACATGCCCATATCCCTCATCGACTGTCCATGCAATTTTACCGCCTTGAGTGACATTGTTTAAGACAATCGTAACGGATTCTTCAGGACCGGGATGGTAGGGTGTCCAATAGTAGTTCAGACTGATATGCCAGTCAATTCCTATCCCGCCGTTATTATCCCAGTTACCTTGCAGATCGGTGAATACAAAATCAATGGTTTCTGCATTTTGCGGAATAGCGTAAATGTACTTCCACCAACCAGCACCAATATCGGGAGCTAGATTCATCGTGTAATCATTGGTGTTTTCCCAACCATTGTAGCCTAAATGTATGTAAACCGGATTAGTGTCATCAGGCAGTGTTCCGTCAACAACATTGTAGTAGATTGTAATATCACCGCCCGGCACCGGGATTTCGGGTTCCCAAAACACCCTGTCCTGCGCCCATATCTGCGAGAGTAAAATTATCAGTGGAAATAATTTGCACTTCATTTTTTATTCCTCAATATTTACGGTTGTTGAAAGGTGTTTAAACCAAGTGAAATATAGCGCTACCGACAGTATTACCAGTGTGATGCCAAGCACAGCGACATTGCCCCATGTTTTGAATATCAGACTCATCATGAAAAGGAAGAAAACCACCTGCCACGGTACCGCCAGGAATGTTGAAAATATATCCCTGCGGTTTTCAGCATCGATGTCAGCAATATCTTTACTGGATAACTGTGCCTTAAACCTGCCCCATGACCCAAACGGTCTTGTATTGCGATAGAAGCGTGAGAGTGTTTCATCATCAGTCGGTTCTGTCAGCAGTGTACCCATTATCGTTCCCATGAGCGAGAACCCGGTTGCAACGGTGAACATTGTGTATTCAGTAACACCTTCAGGAGCAATTGCCTTGAAAATGATTGCAGAAGCCATCCCTGCAAAAGTACCCCAGACAAACCCCCAGCCATTCATTCGACTCCAGTACCAACGAAGTAACATTGGAATTAGGAGTCCTGAGCCGATACTCATTGTAATCCAGCCCCAGATAGAATTGATATTTTTGAAGACCAGCATAAGTCCTAGCCCAGCTAAGACAATCAGAACAGAAGCCATGTAACTATGGAGCATCATTTTCTTTTCCGTAGCTTTAGGATTAATGTACAGCTTGTAAATATCTTTCACCCAGTAAGCGGCACCGGCGTTTACAGTCGAGTCAAATGTTGACATTCCGGCTGCCATCAGTCCGGCAATTAAAAAGCCTTTAATGCCGACGGGCAATGTTTCTACCACGGCTGGCAGAACAAGCTCGGGATCTGTTATTTGTGTTCCCAAGGATATGCCAATAACGGCAATTGCCCCGATAAACACCCATCGGAAGGAAAGCAAGAACACCCAAAATGCACTTAACAATCCGGCTTCTCGGTCATCTTTTGCGGCGAAGAAACGCTGAAGCATATAGTTTCCTGTTCCTCCTGAGCCTTCAAGTATCACCTTCATCAAGTAAAACATAATTGCTACTCCGAATAAATTATAAATGGAATACTGTGAATATTGATCTATGGATAGGTTTGATGATGGCCAAATACTCGTCCATTCTTTGAGTGTTGTCGAGAATCGATGAAATCCTCCGCCAGCACTTTCCATCATCGGAAGTGAAATTGTAAATTCATCCGGAAGTGTAATCCCATACGCTTTTACAGCCATGTATGCAATCGCAGAAAAGATTAGAAAGCCTTGAAATACGTCCGTCCACACAACACCGTACAAACCGGAAGCAACGGTATAAATCATGGCAACGGAAATTAACAGCGTGGCTGCCCAGAATTCAGATGGCAGTCCAAGATAATTTTCGATACCAAGAAATGTGTCCAGGAATTTTCCACCGCCAAGAGCAAAATATGTAACCATCGCAATAGTCATAATGATGGAGGATATCGCCGCCACAAGACGTGCAGCTCGTCCCTGAGTCTCTTTTCCGAAGCGTAGTTCCATCCATTCGGCTAGAGTCATCGCGCCGGAACGCCGGTTCCATTTCCCCATGTAGATCATAAGAAACGCCATGATTAGAGTTACACCGCCGCGGATTTCGATGTAAAATCCCTTGGCACCGAGCGCATAGATCAATGCGGCAATAATCATCGTTCCGCTAATATCCAAATTAGATGACATTCCGGATGAAGCTAATGCCCACCAAGGAAGGTTGCGGTTGCCTAAAAAATAGGAATCAATTCCGCGTGAAGCTTTCCGTTGCATATATAATCCGATAAAGACAATAGCAGTTAAATAAACTCCGATTATGGTAAAATCAATTGGGCTCATGATATTTCCTTTTTATTAAGTGTTAGTGTGTTAAAATGTTCATGTGTGAAGTGTTCTACTTTTTAATTTCTTCTAATATTCCCAGAATTTCTTCCGGTTTATCGACAACGAATTTTGCACCGCTGTTCCATAATTCTTTTTCACATCGAAACCCCCATTTGACTCCTACAGCCGTCATTCCGGCATTATTTGCCGTTTTCATATCAATATTGGTGTCTCCAATGTACAAACAATCTTCCGGCTCTGCCCCGAGTCGCTTTGCGATATCCAAAACGCCTGCTGTATCCGGTTTAGGTGGGTATTTTTCATTTACGCCATTTACTTCAAAATCCCATTTTGACAAAAATTCAGCATCACATTCTAAGGCAAATTGATGCGGTTTGTTGGTGAAAACTCCAAGTACAATATTACGTTTAGTAAGCTTGTCAAGAAGTTTAGGAATCCCGTCATACAATTTTGATTTTGTATTTAAATTGCCTCGATATACAACTTTTAGTTCGGTTAAATATTTTTCTACAGATGCTTTGTCGCGTAATTCTTCCGGTAATGCTATTTCCATCAAATGTTCAATCCCGCTTCCAACAAAATAACGGTATTGTTCAATAGTGTGCGTAGGTAGTTTATATTTTTTCAGGACTGTATTTACCGAATCACCTATATCTTCAAGAGTATTTAGCAGTGTTCCGTCCATATCAAAAATGACGGCTTTTTTTCTCAGCAGGGAATTCACTTGTTTATTAATCAACGATTCGATGTTGCCGGTGCCGGAACCACGGAGCGATTTATGAATTGAAGAATAGAGACCATCTGAATCTTGCACAATTCGTATATTCATAAATACTTGAGTTTGGTAGCCTTGAAGCTGAATAAATAATCCGTCACGACAAAATTCTGTAGCATGCCGTATGTATTCCAGACCTGAAATCGTATCTGAAAAAATGATATAAGTATTTTCATTATTAGGGATGTTTAGTGCTTTATAAATAGATACAGTTTGATTATTATTGGTTTTTGACGGTTCTGATTTATTAATCCAACCAGCCGTATTTTTGATTGAATTATTGTATATCACTAAGGTAGATGTTTCATGCCGTCTGTTCGAGTAAACAAAAACACTTTCGTCAATGCTTTTATCCTGTTTTATTAAGGGAAATAAGGAAAAATGATCGACACCTGAAAACAGATGCCGGTGTTTTAATAGTGGAGTGATAATCCGATAATGATGGTCAATAAATCCCTGATCAGGATTTTCTTCCCGGTACGCTTTACGAAACTCCATTCCATATTTTTCTTCAAATCCTTCAATTTGACCATGACCAAACATTGGCAATCCGGGCAAGGTACACATCATGATGGTAACACCAAAATACTTATCCGCTTTTCCAAACTGTGCCACAGCTGTATCTTCATCCGGATTATTTAAGAAGTTAACATAACGTTTCAGGATTTGCGGGTCATACTCAAGCGTTTTTTTGATTAACTCACGGTATTCTGAATTTCGCTCAATTTTCAGCATATTCATAAAAGCACTGTTATAGACTCTGTGCATACCCAATGTGCGCACAAAATAACCCTCCATCATCCAAAATGCTTCGGCAAGTAGTAATGTGTCCGGAACTTCCTCAGCGACCCGATCAACAACTTCCCTCCAAAATTCTTTTGGAATGGCAGATTGAAAATCACGATCAGACATCGCATACTGCCATCGAGAAGGAATTCCGCCGCCTTCACCAGGTGGAGGAAACCAAAGTCGCTGAATATGCTTTTTTGCTAGTGTCATGGCGGCATCAAATCGAATAATCTGGAAGGTTTTGGCTATCTTGATAATTGTTTGAATCACAGTCTCACGTAATTCGGGATTCAGATAATTTAATTGAGCTGTGTCATTCCACGGCATGGATGTTCCGTCATTCCCATGATAGATGTATTTTACATTGCCATCTATTTTATCAACCAGTTTAAATGTAACAGCAGCATCGCTGTGATTGAAGTAATGGTCTTCTAAATATACCTCAATTTTATCATGAGAAGAAATATTTTGATTTGTATAACGGTAAGAAGGAAACGATGGTTGGTCAGCGGAGATATACCAGTCGGGATGTTTTGCGAGCCAGGGGGAGTCTAATCCAGTGTGGTTTGGTACTATATCGCCGGCAAGACGAACCCCCCTTTTTAAGCAACGATCTTTTAAGTTATTCAACGCATCCCATCCACCCAATTCATCAGAAATATCATATTCACTCAACGAATAGGCAGAAGCCTCAGCTTCGGAATTGCCCATTATGTTTTTTATGGTTTTTGAAGCTGGGCTGCGTTTCCAAATACCGATTAACCATATTGCATTGAATCCAAAATCCACTAATTTTTCTATTTCTTTATCCGGAATATGATCGAGACGAGTAATATTACGGTTGTAAAATTTTGATAGCTGATTCATCCAAACAAGAGCATTTTTCGCTATCATAACCACATTAGGCATCCAATCTAAATCATGGCTAAAACCTTCAATGTCATTCAAATTACTAAAGTCGGGTAGCTCCTGAACACCTGAACCTGTTCCACGGAATTTCATTTCTTCAGCGGATTGATCTAAACCCTGCTTTATTTGAGAGGAAAAATCACCTAAGAATTGAGACCAATTTTTCAAAATGAACCGCAATTGTTTCTCCAAACTATTTGGATACAAGGAAATTGGCTCATATAAAAAAGCCGGTAAAGTTAAGTCTGTATTTCCAACCGGCTTCTCACCTTTATAAGTCTTGTTCAACAAATCAATCATCGTTTGAAAATCTTGGTCGTTGCTCCATTCTGTATAGTCAAAAAAGGGATATAATGCTTTTGAAGCAGGATTAACATTTTCGAGCCAGAGTAAGAGAATGTCTTGTTTGGAAATATGACCTTCAATATTAAATTTAATTTTAATAGGGGATGAGATATTCTGAAAAATATCTGAAAAGTTATCGATATCTTTATGATAATCGTTGAAAATTCGTTCGACTGCCGTAACAATCAATGAAAACAGCCAAATATCAGATGGAATAATTCCTTCAATTTTATCTTTAACTATCTCGGAGAAGCGGTAATAATCAACGTGAGAGGGGAAAGAAATTTTTCCATGTTCATCGTATTGAAACTTTTCCAATCCATACGTTTTACGTTTTTGAGTTATAATATGAAATCCCATAAGGTGATACAGTTCAAATGTTGATCATTTTTTACTATAGTACCGTTCGTTATAATCTTGAATCATCCTATGCGCTGTGTACTGTACACTTGTTTTGATGGACTCCCGCATGAGGTTTAGCCAAATATCGTGATCGGAATAATAAGCAGGGATGACCTCCTTCTCAAGCGTGTTGTACAATGATGCGGCATCACGTTCATCATCAGCCTTGTCAGGATTACCAATCGCCCATCCGTTCTCACCATGTCGACAGGCTTCTGCCCACCAACCATCAAGGATAGACAGGTTCGGAATCCCGTTAAGTGCTGCTTTCATTCCGCTGGTTCCGGACGCTTCATTGGGACGAAGAGGAGTGTTTACCCAGACATCCACTCCGGAAGTGATAAGTTTCCCGAGCCACATATTGTAATTTTCCAGAAAGACCACTTTAACTTTCCCAAAAAGACGGTTGGCATCTTCTACAATGTTTTGAATTATCTGCTTTCCTCCTCTGTCATTTGGATGAGCTTTTCCAGCAAACACAATTTGGAGTTTTCCTTCACTAATTTCGATTAATCGTTCTAAATCATGAAAAATTAATCGAGCTCGTTTGTATTCTGCTGCACGTCTGGCGAATCCGAGGGTGAGCACGTCTTCCGATAAGGCTTTTCCGGTTTGAGAGTTCGCATATCCTAATAAAAAGTGTTTATGAGATTGATGCATATACAAAAGTTCTTTGTCAGGAATCTCATCTATGTTTAGCAGCTGTTGGGGGTTTTCTTTCCAGTCGGGAAAATATTTTGTGTATAGTTCTCTGAATTCTTTTCCGACCCAGTATGGATGATATACTCCATTTGTGATTGCACCGATATTAAATTCAGGAAATTGCTCCTGAGCAACGCCACCGTGAAGCTTAGACACTCCGTTTGCTGACCGACTGAAATACAGTCCTAATTCTGTCATGTGCCAACGACTGTTTTGTACTAAAGACGGGAGATTTAAATTGTCAGGCAGTAAGTTGTGCAGCAACTTGTCACACCGTTTTTTCGCAAAATGATCGTGACCAGCTTCAACGGGTGTATGGGTAGTAAAATGACAGTGCTGACGTACGATTTCTTCGTTATTGTTAAATTTATCCAATAAACCTAATGTCAAAAAAGAACAATGTCCCTCATTCATGTGATAGGTTTCAATACTTCCGTTTATACCTAACTTTTCAAGTAATTGAATTCCGCCAAAGCCAAGGATTGCTTCCTGAAGTATTCTGTGATCTTTGTCCCCTGAATAAAGCCGAAGTGTGATGACTCGGTCATCATGGAAATTGTCAGCGACGTCGGTATCAAGAAAATAGATGGGAATTTCATGTCCGGTAATTCCTTTAAACCTATACTCAAAAGCTTGAATCCACACATCTCTATTTCGTAGTTTGAGCGTGAACATAACCGGAAGTTTTTTCAGCATTGGATATGGGTCGAACCTTGGAAACGTTTCTGACTGATTTCCTTCTTCATCAATCCGTTGTTTAAAGTATCCTTCTTTATACAATAAGGTAACGGCACACATATTCAATCCGGCATCTGCAGATGATTTTATGTGATCACCTGCTAATACACCTAATCCGCCGCTATAAGTCGGTAACTGTGATGAAATGCCGATTTCTGCACTAAAATAGGCAATGGTGAAATCTGTATTTTTTGCGAGACGTGAATCACTGTTTGTCATTTTGTCCTGTTATATTTATTGGTTAGGTGTTTTAAACGGGTAATCATTTTGTCTGAGAGCATATCCCATGTGAATCTCCATGTCCAATTTCCATTGGCTGTCCCCGGGATGTTCATTCGTGCCTTTGAATCAAGACCCATTACATCTTGTAAAGGAATAATGGTCGTGTTGGCAGGTGTCTGTAACGCAAGATCAATCATATCCCAATGAATTTCAGAACCGTCTGTCTCAAAATACTCCAATACGTTTTTTCTTTCAGCAGAAATTTCATCTTCTGTTTGGGCTCGTCCCTGTCCTGAGTGCATTGTAAACCAGCCCTTGGTGGTGTCATTATCGTGAGTTCCAGTGTAAACGACGCAGGATTTAGGATAATCCATTGGGTCTTCATTTTCTCCAAAGGCAAACTGTAGAATCTTTAATCCTGGGAATTCAAATATTTTACGAACAGGCTCGGCCTCTTTTGATGCTTCACCCAAATCTTCAGCAATGATGGGCAACGGACCTAATTCTTGAGTGATAACGTTGAAAAAGTCTTCACCAGGACCTTGTATCCAGCGACCATTTTTTGCATTTTTTGAATTCGCTGGGACTTCCCAATATTTTACAAATCCATTAAAATGATCAATGCGGACTATATCGACCATTGTAAACAATTTTTTTATCTGAGATACCCACCATTTGTATCTGGTCTTTTTGTGAACATCCCAGTTGTAGATTGGATTTCCCCAAAGCTGCCCGGTTTCACTAAAATAACACGGTGGGGCTCCAGATAGTCTGTCCATTTTTCCATCACAATCAAGATGGAACAATGATTGATTTGCCCAGACATCCACACTGTCATAGGCAACGTAAATCGGAATATCCCCAATGATTCGCACATTACGTTTGTGGGCATAATCGATTAAACTATGCCATTGATCATGAAAAAGGAACTGAAGAATTTTTACTTTTAGTATGTCAGATTTATATTTTTCTGCGATTTCAGATAATGCATCAGGATTTCTATGTTTATACTCCCATTTCCAGTCAGCCCAAGCTTGGTTATTATGTAATTCTTTTAAAGTGATAAACAGGGCAAAATCATCTAACCACACACTATTTGTCGAACAAAATTCACGGAAATTTTCGATGAACTCTTTAGAAGCTCGGGACTGAAAATTTTCCGCCACGATATTTAATATAGATGAGCGTAAAGAAAATACGGAATTGGAGTCTATATGGATTTCGGAGAGAGTATTTAAGGTTTGTACTTCACTTGTTTTTAGATATCCATTTTTAATGAGCAACTCAAAGCTGATAAGTAAAGGATTACCTGCAAATGATGAAAGTGATTGATATGGTGAGGCACTAAGGCCTGTAGGACCAATGGGAAGAATTTGCCATAAATGCTGCCCCATTGTTTTTAATCGGTCAATGAATGTATAGGCATGCGGACCAATTTCTCCGATTCCGTATTGCCCGGGAAGAGATGTAATATGCAGTAAAATACCGCTTGAACGATGGAATACCATTTGAAAAATGCTTTCTAATAAAGAAGGTTAATTATTCTGTTTTATTTAATAGTGAAATAAAATCTAATTCGAGAGTTTGGATTTTACCATCTACATCCTCACGATATAACGTCAATTTAGTGTCAGGATTTTCTGCAACTGTCCATTCGATTTCATTTAAAATGACAGAATCGCCAACCGCAATGGATTTGATTTCTGGTTTTGTTCCTGTGTCCAAGTTTATTATCTTCATGAGAGTGCTCCTATTCAAATGTCTGCCAATAAACTGTCTAAACGAATATCCGGTCTCCGCATAATTTTTTTCACAATCGGATTCGGGTCAAAATCTAACCTTTGTCCGGCTAGGGTGATGTCAAGGATGATATGATTTGTAGCAATTTCAGTGATTGCTTTATTTTTTGTAAATATCGTTCTGCTGTCATTATGTTCAACCGTGCTACCCATTATCGTCGTGGTTTGGTCGGCAACTAAAATAATTTTTGGATTCCATACTTTTAAAAGATCGACTTCATCTAAACTATAACTGACGGTTGTCCCAATATCTTCTTTAAGTTTGCAGAAAGAAAATAGCGTAATATCAACATCTCTATTCACAGCATCTTTTAATTCTCTTCCCAACGTAGTAACTTCTTGTCGCCATGCGCTTAGGATAATTTTACCTTGAGCATGATTAATAATTTCTTTCGCTTTCATGATTAGGTTACGATACCCGTGTAGGTGCCAAAAATCGAAGGCTTCTTCACTGGTGTTTAAATGGTCAAAAGCCTCGGTAATTTGTTGTACACGGTCTATATGTAAATTATTCATGTGTTCAATCATTGAAGAAGGCGATAGAGCGATATATTTTTTTGGATTTTCTCCCACAGAATTTATCAAACCTAAGGCCGTTAAGCGATTCAGTACGGAGTAAATAGCCGATCGTGGAACCCCGGAATATGTGCTGATTTCATATCCGGTTGCCGGATTATTTTTCAGTAAAGCCAAATATGCCTTACCGGCATTGGAGGGAAGTCCAAATTCCGCAAGTAAATCAATAATTGTTTTTTCAGTATTCATAATTTTGTGTGCGTAGTTAATAATTATGTAAAATATTCATTTGATGAATTGCAATATTTACTCTAATATCCCAACCGTAACTCACAACAGAGTTACTAAATTTAATAGAATTTGCCAATTGGATGAAACAAATTAAATTAATAATTAAAGTCCTGCTATTAATCGTAGTTATTGAATCAAACCTCTTCGGTAACGTACTTCCCGATTGGGCGACGGATGCTGTGTGGTATCAGATATTTCCTGAGAGGTTTAATAATGGAGATCACGCAAACGATCCAACGTTAGCAAGTACCGTAGGAACATGGCCTTGGCAACATTCTGAGACGTGGAACGTATCACCGTGGACATCTGATTGGTACACCTTTCAGCAATGGGAGGTAGAAAATGGGAAAGATTTTCGGTACCAATTCCAGCTCCGGCGATACGGAGGTGATTTACAGGGGATCATTGAAAAATTGGATTATCTCCAAGAGTTAGGTGTCAATGCGATTTATTTAAATCCGGTATTTGATTCGCCTTCATCTCATAAATACGGAGCGGCAACCTATCATCATATTGATCGACATTTTGGCCCGGACCCTGAAGGTGATACCAACATTATTCAATCAGAAAGTCCAAATGACCCATCAACCTGGAAATGGACTTCAGCTGATAAATTATTTCTGCAGCTCGTCGAAGAGGTGCATCGCCGGGAAATGCATATCATTATAGATGGTGTATTTAATCATGCAGGATTAACATTTTGGGCATTTCAAGATGTCATAGAGAATCGGGAAAAAAGTTCGTACTATCATTGGTACTCCATTGATGGAAATGGAATGGAAGACCATTCACATTTGAATGATTATAGAGACTTGCCATCTCAATTTAATCCGGATGGATATCCTCCTTTACGATATAAAGGGTACGTAGAAGATCTTCCTGCTTTTCGTCAGAACGAAGACGGTCCGGTTAAACCTGTTCGTGAGCACTTTAAGGAAATTGTTCGTCGTTGGATGGATCCGAACAATGATGGAGATACTTCTGATGGTATTGATGGATGGCGTTTAGATGTCGCCGAACGAATACAAATGTCGTTTTGGGATGAATTTTGCGGCTGGGTGAAAGTGATAAACCCGAATGCATACATTACCGGGGAAGTCTGGTGGGAAGACTGGTGGAATAACAAACAATTTAATGCGTCTCCTTGGCTGAAAGACGGTCGTTTTGATGCCGTGATGAATTATCGATTTGGTGATGCAATGTTCAAGTATTTTATTGACCGGAAAAACCAGATTACTCCATTTGAACTGGATATATTGCTTCAACAGGTCAGGGATGAATATCCCCCAAATACGGCTTACGTCTTGCAAAATTGTCTTGGAAGCCATGACATGGAAAGACTTGCCTCAGCGGTTGTAAATCCAGACAGATTGATAGACCATGCAAACAATACATGGTGGAATAAGGAATTTGACATCCGAAAGCCAAACTCCAAGCAGCAACAGATTCAAAAGACAATCATTCTGTTTCAGTTTTCGTATTTGGGAGCACCCTATATCTATTATGGAGATGAAGTAGGAATGTGGGGAGCAGATGACCCGGATTGTCGCAAACCCATGGTGTGGTCTGAATTTTCTTATGAAAATGAAACCGCACATCCTTGCGACTATTTGGCATGTATTGAAACTAGGCCTGAAGATCGTGTGATGGTTGACAAAGATTTATGGAAATATTATCATGATTTGATTGACCTTCGCCATAAACATCCATCCTTGAGACGAGGGAATTACAAGACAGTTTATACAAATAGTGAAGGTCTCTTCGTCTTTCAGAGACAGCAGGATAATGAAATAATTATATGCGCATTTAATGGCTCAAACATTCAACAAACAATCCCAAATATTGTTTTTGAGGGCAAATTTGAAAATTGGTCCATGATATTTGGGGATGATTTTAATAAACAACTTCAAGCAAAATCAGGAAAACTATTTAAAAAGAAATTATGAAGAATATAACGAAACTTATTTTAATGTTATCCATTATGTTGATTTCTAGCATATATGCAGGAACAACAGGAAAAATTTCCGGAACGGTAAAAGACAAAAAAACAGGTGAATTCTTGGTTGGGTGTAATATAATGATTGATGGAACCAGTTTGGGAGCAGCAACTGATATCCATGGTAATTATTATATCTTAAATGTCCCTCCGGGGAAATATACAGTTCGTTCAATGATGATTGGATTTACTACGGTACGAATGACCGAAGTTGATGTTGCAGTAGATTTGACAACACGCATTAATTTTTCAATGAGTATGGAAGCCATTGAAGGAGAAGAGGTTGTGGTTGTGGCGAAAAGGCAAACCGTTCGGTTGGATCAGACATCCATGGCTTCGATAATGGATGCAAAAACATTAGAAAATCTTCCTGTGGCAGAAGTAATCGATGCAATTAGTCTCCAAGCCGGAATTGTACGGGACGGAGGTGGTTTACACGTCCGGGGAGGTAGAAGCGGTGAAGTCTCATTTTGGGTGGACGGTATCTCAACAACAGATTCTTACGATGGAAGTAGTGTCGGAGAAGAGATTCAAAATAGTTCTATACAAGAGCTTCAGGTTATCAGTGGAACTTTTAATGCGGAATATGGAAATGCAATGTCCGGCATTGTCAACATTGTTACAAAAGATGGGCAGGATCATTTAGAAGGTGGCTTGGAAATATATGGGGGTGGGTTTCATACGTTAAAATCAGATATATACACGATCTCGTCACCTTTTTCGATTTGGAAATCTTATGAAGACTTAAATGGAGATGGTCAATGGGATAGCCCTGAATGGTTTAATGATTTGAACGGAAATCTACAATGGGATTATAATGAACCTTATGATGATGCTAATGAGAATGGGATATTTGATGCAGGTGAACCCCTTAATAATGATTTAGGAACGGATGGTCTTGCCGGTGATCCAATGGATAATGGTTCAATGATTCCTTCATATTTTAGCAATAATAACGGGCAAAAGAACGAACCCAGTTTAGGTGAAGGAGACGGACAACCTCAGTGGGGAGAACATCGTTTTTCGTTAGATAATGATGGGTTTGTGGATAAATTAAATGTAGTGCTGAATCCGTTTCAAATAAAAAACATCAATGCCCATTTGAGTGGGCCGGTTCCTTTTCTAAATGATTGGGTTACGTTTTACACAAATATTCGTTACTTTAATACAACAAATAAGTACTATGGTAAACGACTATTCCAATCAAATGGTATGATGTTTGGAGATCAAAAGATTGTACCATTAGCACCGTTCTCAAAATTAACCGCTCAATTTAAATTTACTATAAAACCAACCCCAAAAATGAAGTTTGCTTACAGCTCTTTCAGCGCAGAAAAACAATATAAAAATTATGATGCTGACTACAAATATATTCCGGATGGTTTGATGAATCGATATGAAAAAGATTTGTCTCATATCCTTACTTTCACGCATAGTATCTCATCAAAAACCTTTTATGAATTAAAATTTATTGATTTTTCATCTGCTTACTGGGAACATCTTTACAAAGATGTCAACAACGTACCGTTTGAATCACAGATTATGGATAATTTGTCTTGGCAAGCTGATTCAATTCAGATATACAATGGAGTAGAATGGGAAACTATTCCACAATATTATGAGGTGGGTACCTACCAAACTCAGGACTCAACTTGGCATTACATAGTTGTAGATCTTGATGATTCAGAAGGCTATGTTGATCCGGTTATTATGAACCGACCGGCTTGGTCATTTGCGTCAGGAGGAACTCAAGGAGGTCGTTACGAACGAGAAACAAACTATCGTATGTTAAAATTTGATATTTCCAGTCAAATCAATTCTGTTCATCAAGTAAAAACCGGTTTTGCTTTCAAACGATATGACCTTTGGGCAAATGATAAACACGTAGAATATCTGATGGAAGGAAGTTACGGATTTACAGCGGAAGGAGATACGATTGGTTACAACCCTATTTCAGGATCAAAAATCTTTCCTTATACACCAACAATTTATCCAACGTATACATCAGCACACAGCTATTTTCGTACAAATCCAATTGAGTTTTCTGCCTATGTTCAGGATAAATTAGAGCTTGAGGATTTGATAGTAAATTTTGGTCTGCGATTTGATTATTTTGATCCGGATTGGGTTGTTCCCACAGATGACCGATTCCCGGGGAACCGTAAGTATTATTTAGCAGAGACCGCCAATGATACAGTTGTATTTTATCAATATGATTACCCGGAGCTTCATTCAGGTGTCGTTTTAATTGATTCGTTAACGGCAGAAGGTGCCGTGAAAGCACAAAATCTACTAACCTCAGGAATGAATGAAGATTCGTTATGGACAGCCATGCGTGAGGATTATCAATGGAAGAACGGATATAAACCTGCTTGCAAATCATACCAACTTAGTCCTAGAATAGGATTGTCATACCCTGTTTCTGATAAAGGAGCAATTCATGTATCTTATGGCTATTTTTTCCAGATTCCTAATTTCTCATATTTGTATTCAAACCCGGAATTTGAAATAGGGGAATCCAATTTTGCAGGAATTCTTGGGAATGCATCGCTAAAACCAGAGCGAACAGTGATGTATGAAGTTGGGTTTAAACAAGAAATAGCCATGTTGACATCTTTTGATCTTACTCTTTTCTACAGAGATACAAGAGACTGGGTTGGAATGAGTGCTCCAATTCGTAAATATCCTGTAGGAACGTATTTTAAATATGAGAATAAAGACTATGCAAATACCCGTGGATATACTATTGCAATTAATCGAGCATTTTATAATGGCTTAGGAGCCTCATTAGATTATTCTTGGATGGTTGCGGAAGGGACATACTCTAACCCGGACGATGCCTATCATAGCGCACAATCTGACCAAGAACCTTTACAGAGTTTAATTCCATTGGATTGGGATCAAACCCATACTCTAAATGGATCAATTACTTATGGAAAAAGAAATTGGTCTGTCTCAATGATTGGAAAATTATGGAGCGGCACTCCATATACACCGGAATTTAAAGTAGGTTCAGTCTCCGGTTCGAGTGCCTTTGCCGGGTTCTCAGAGAATAGTGATAGAATTCCAAATTATTATGAATTGGATTTTCGTTCTTCATATCGTTTAAATCTATTTGGCTTACATACAACACTGTTTTGTAACATATATAATTTGTTGGATATTCAAAATGAACGTACAGTTTGGGGAGATACCGGCAGAGGAACCTATACACTTACCGCAAAAGATACACCAGACGCTACAACGGATCGTATTGGGCACATAGATGAGCACCTATTAAAACCTGATTGGTTTTCTGATCCACGTAAAATTAATGTAGGCATCCATGTCAAATTCTAGAAATAAGTTGGGAAACATTATGAAAATAAACTCGTCATTTAATCATATACTTTTTATCGGGATTATGATTGTTAATACATCTCTAATGGCCGTCAATCCGCATGGTACAACGTTAGCAAGAGGAAAAAATGTACACTCCGGGAATAAGGTGAGAACAACTTTTTACAATTATGGTTTATTAGGGCGATGGATGGATGAGCCGGATGATATAGGAGGTGAATGGCCAATTAATTCTACTCATGAATATATTGGAGACGTTGGAATATTGGTAGGATCTGAAATTATGGATCAAAATGATGTACTACGTCACAGTGTCGTTACTACTTATAGTCCCCGCGGAAGTGAAATGAATTTAGATGATCACTGGGGCTGGGAACCACTCATGGGGTATTTCAATGATGATTCCAACTTGGTGGCGATGAGTCACATGGGTCCTCCGGTAGATCCCTCAAATCCAAGGCATCCGAATACTTGGCCAAATCAATGGCCGGACAAGCTTACCGATGCACTAGATCCAGGTTGGTCCGAAAGTTGGAATGGCTATTTTGGAAAAAATCAAAAAAATGCGGAACAGGAAAGTTACTTTATCATGGATGATGCCAATGATGAGGAATTTAGTTTTTTCCCGGATACTACAGATATGGAACGAAAAGGACTTGGTTTGAATGCAACAGTCCGAGGATTACAATGGAATCATATCATGGCAGAGGACGTGCTTTTTTGGCTTTATGATATAAAAAATATTGGACATAAAGATCATCATAAGATGATTTTTGGAGCTATTGTAGGCACGATAACAGGTGGGGATGGAGACAGCCAGGATGATTATGCGGATTTTGATAAAAATGACGATATTGCGTATTCCTATGACCATGGGACAAATCTTGACACTGGACTAGGTGGTGTTGGTGCACAGGGTTGGTCTCCGGTAGGTTTAGCGGGTTATGCCTTTCTTGAAAGTCCGGGGAATTCGATAGACGGGATTGACAACGATGGCGATGGTAGTGATGGCTCAGGAGAGATTATCACAGAAAGTTTATTTGACCCGGTGATATTTTCTGTCGGTGATACAATTGTAGTAATAGATTATTATAATGGTTATGAGAGAACCATTACAACAATGCCTGCAAACGGAATTGAAATCGTTCAAAACGGAAATATTTATACATTTGTTCCGGGGATTCCCTATGAAGAAATTGAACGAAATTTGATTGATGATAACCTAAATGGTATTATTGACGAAAACAACGGCTATTCCATAGAGGTTGCTCCTGGTTATTTTGAAGATATATATTTGAATGTTGGGCAAAAATACATTGATTATTTAACTAATGAAGGAATAGATAATCTGCTGATTGATGAGTCACGGAGTGATGGTATTGATAATGACGGTGACTGGGATTTTGAAAAGGACGATGTAGGTCTAGACGGTGCTCCCGGAAGCGGAGACACATTTTATGGCGAAGGTGATGGACAGCCGACATCCGGCTTTGAGTTGATGGGTGATGAATGGGTGGATACAGGATTCCCGGGTGAACCAAATATTGATAAAACAGATATTGATGAGTCTGATCAGATAGGACTATCAAGTTTTTACTATTTTGCTTTTGGTCAGTTTTCAGATATGGGATGTGATGATTGTCTATGGAATAAAATGGCCCCGGGATATTTTAATAAGTCTGTGCAAAATGTTGATGCTGACTTTCTTTTCGGATCCGGGTATTTCCCGTTACCGGTGGGCGAAACAGAACGCTTTTCTATAGCCATGTTATTTGGTGATAATCTCCCTGATCTAATCAGAAACAAACAAACCGTACAGACAATCTATAATCAGAATTATAATTTTGCAAAAGCACCAGATTTACCGACAGTTTGGGCTTTTGAAGGAGACGGATATATCACAATTTATTGGGATGACCGTTCTGAAAATTCATATGATAGACTGTCCGGCTATGATTTTGAAGGATACAAAATATATAAAGCAACCGATACCGAATTTACGGATTCCGGGAGCATTACGGATGCCTTTGGATCGCATAAATTTAATGTGGCGGAAAAGCAGTTCGACTTAGTCAATGAATATGAAGGGTTTTTTCCGATTGATATAGATGGGATTCTTTACGATCTAGGAGATAATTCAGGACTTGTTCATGCATGGACAGATACAAATGTGTTAAATGGCCATCGTTACTATTATGCTGTTACTGCATACGACCATGGAAATTTAGATAAAGAGATACTCCCGGCTGAAACATCCAAATTTGTTACTATTGATAAAAGCGGTAAAATTCAAACTGCTCAAAATGTTATTTCAATAGTTCCTGAAGCCCACGCCGCAGGATATGTTATCCCTCCTGCAAATGAGGAAGTATATCCCTTGCACAAACCCAGAGGAACTGGTAGTATTGTTTTGAATAATATTGATCCCTCCCAAATACCTGAAAACCACAACTATCAAATTTATTTTAAAGATTCAAGATTGAATGGATTGGATGATGATGGCGATTGGGTTCAAGTGGATGATAGTTACGCGAATAATCGATGGGATTCAACGGAAGTCTATTTTGATTTTGGGCTCGATGGTTTACCGAATACGGAAGACGAAGGTGAGGGAAATGGTGAAATTGATTGGTTGGATTATGGTGTTGATGGAACGCGAAATCAAGATGAACCGGGATTTAATCCGTGGAATAACCCGGACCCAAGTCATGATAATTACGTAGACTCCGGGGCAAATGAAAATTGCTCTGACGGTTGGGATAATGACGGAGATGGAGAAATTGACGAATTAGAAAATGGTGAGTGCGCTGATTGGGGCACAGAAAATGATGGAATATATCAACTTGCAGAACTTGGTGAACCTATTATTGACGGAAATGCACTTTTTGACAAGGATGTTGGTAGCGATGGTTGCAGAGATGAATTTGAGGATGGTTTTGGGGGATGCCTAAGTGAACAAAATCCTTCTTGGTCCGAAGGAATGGATCCAAACTCTGATAACTACAATATCCTTACAAATCCAAGTGGGACTGAAGGAAATCAACAACCTGATCTGGGAGAACCGGATGTAGACTTAAATGATTTGGAAGAGATGGTCCCGATTACTTCACACTTTATGGTTGTTGATGTTACAGAGTCGTCTAAATATGATACGGTCGTAACATGGACGCAGGCATTGGAAGATGATAAAACCATCTTTAATGGTATGCAGTTGCTGTTCGATAATCATAGAATCATTCAAAAACAATCATCAAGATTTATACCAAAATATGATAAAGAATATTACGTCTTGGTTGACTCTTTTAGCTATGGTGGAATTGCGACCATCGGAGTGAAATATCCAAGGGATATGAAATTTATTTTTTCAGATTCTACGGAATTTCAAACGGAAGCACAAGAATTAATCAGAACAACAGGAGATACAATAACTTTTGAAAGTATAAATGTGAATTATTCAATAGTGGATCCTTATGATGATTCTCCGATATCTTTTGCGGTGTTTGATCAGACTTGGGAATATACAATGCCTGATTCGGAATTATTTGTTGATCAACATGATTATATCTCAATTGAAGAACAGAAAATCGGTTATTATGATGCAGAAGGTTTTCATGAACACCCAGACAGTACATTATACGATATTGTTACATTCGCTAAACCCGGTCATTTTTCCTTTGGAGATCGCATCATAATTTTGGAATCTATGGGTGGAACAACTCTTGTGACTTGGGGAGTCAGCACTGATAGTGACGATTCTTCACCATATATTCACATTCCGGTAACAGGTGACACGTTAGATATCAGAGTTACCAAACCATTTAGTTCTGAAGATAAATTTGGTTTTGTATCAAATGCGCCATATTTGGACCAACAAAAAATGAAGCAGGAAATTCACAATGTCAAAGTTGTGCCGAACCCTTATATCGCTGGCGCAAGTTGGGAAGGGCAAAATCCTTACGCTACAGGGCGAGGTCCGCGGGCAATCCATTTTAATCATTTACCATCACAATGTAAAATTACAATATTTAATCTTGCCGGTGAATTGGTAGATGTTTTATTCCATGATACAGTGATCGAAGATGGCTCCGCAGAGTGGGATATGCTAACAAAAGAAAACCTATCAATTGCCTATGGAATTTATCTCTATTACATAGAGCCAATATCAGGAGGCCAAAATGATTTTGAACCTATACAGGGAAAGTTTGCGGTGATAAAATGAAGCATCCATCTATAAGACAAAAGAGACTGTTTCTTCCGATAATTTCAATGTTCATAGTTTTTGCGTGGACAAATCCTTTATTATCTCAATCAGTTTCTAAAGTAGGCACAACTGCCAGTCAGTTTTTGAAAATTGGCGTGAGTTCACGTCCACTATCCATGGGCGGAGCATTTACTGCCGTTGCAGATGATGTGTCTGCTTTGTACTGGAATCCCGCAGGGATTGCCGGACTTGATAAAGTGCAAGTGTTGTTCGATCATACTGAATGGTTTCAAGATATAGATTATGAATTTGTTGGCGGGTTAATTAATCTTGGGACATACGGATCAATCGGAGCAACGATTTCCTATCTTCATATGAAAGAAATGGACGTAACGACGACACATCAGCCGGAAGGCACAGGAGAATCTTTCGATGCCGGATGCTATTCAGCCACGTTTACTTATGGGAAAAGAATCACAGATCGGTTCTCACTTGGATTGACGACAAAATATGTAAATGAATTCATCTATAACTCCAGTGCATCCGGTTTTGCGATGGATATTGGAACAAAGTATAATACGCGGGTTGAGGGCTTAGCTTTAGGAATGAGTATATCCAATTTTGGGACTAAAATGCAGATGTCAGGGAGAGATTTAATTATCCAAACTGATTTGGACCCAACATTAGAATCAGACCCCGAGCATGTAAATGCTTATTTAGACACTGATGAGTTTGATCTCCCTCTCCTTTTTCGGTTTGGCATTGCATACAAATTTCAATTATTGCACCGTAATTTGAATATTACGTTAGCAGCAGATGCCAATCATCCAAATGATAATACTGAAAGTTTAAATATTGGGACAGAAATAAATATAGCAAACATGGTGTTTTTACGCGGTGGAATCCAACATTTATTCCAACGAGACGCTGAAGAACAATTTGCATTAGGTGCTGGAATTAAAATCCACATGGGTGGTTTCATTATGGTTGTTGATTATGCTTATCATGAATTTGGCAGATTAGGCTCACCCCAGAAAATCACTATTTCTCTTATCCAATAATTTATTTTATCACGATAAGAATTATTATTGTAGAATTCCCGAATAAAGAGTAAATTTCCTGCACTTATTAGTAACTCTGATGTGAGTTACTAAAATTACTTTTGAGAGAGAATACATAGAAGTATTCCTAATTTAATAATACAAACAAGGAGAATAATGAGATGAAGAAAGCTATCATTTTAGCACTGACTCTTTCGTTATCATTCTTATTCGCAACAAATGTCACATTTCAATTAGACATGAGCAATGAGGATGTAAGTGTAGATGGTGTACACATAGCCGGTGGTATGCAGGGTTGGGATCCTGCAGCATCAGAGCTTACGGACGCCGATGCAGACGGGATCTATGAGATCACGTTTGATTTGACAGCCGGAGACACAGTCCAGTATACATTTCTAAATGGAAATAGCTGGGGTGGTCAGGAAGATAACACAGGTTTAGCAGAATGTGGTGTAGACAATGGATGGGGTGCATACAATCGTGTTTATATTGTTGGTGAAGTAGATGAGACAGTAGGTCCGGTTTGTTTTTCAAGTTGTATTACCTGTGATCAGGTTTATGTAACATTCCAAGTTGACATGCAGAATGAAGAAGTTTCAGCGGAGGGTGTTCACATTGCCGGTAGCATGCAGGGCTGGGATCCTAGTGCATCCGCTATGACGGACGAAGATGCAGATGGTGTATATGAAGCCACATTTGCATTGACAACAGGTGAGACCGCTTACTACAAGTATGTAAATGGTAATGCATGGGGTTCTGAGGAGATTGTTCCTTCAGACTGTGCAGATGGTGGAAACCGTTTTTATGTTGTTGGTGAGATGGATGAGACACTTCCAGTTGTATGTTTCAGCGGTTGTTCAACATGTGAGCCGCCGAACATTGTAACGGCTGTTGTGACTTTCCAGGCAGATATGACCAATTTTGTAGGGTTTGATCCTTCGGTACATACATTAGAAGTCCGTGGCAGTTTTAATGGTTGGGGCGGCGGAGATGCATTGCAGGCAGATTTGGTTGATCCGAACCTATATGTTCTTGATGTTGAGATCACAGAGAATGTCGGCAATGAAGTCTTTTGGAAGTTCAAGGCCAATCCTGATGAAGACTGGAATAACACCGGTTGGGAGACAGGAGATAATAAGGTATTTGATTGGACAGGAGAGGCTATTATTCTTGAAGCTCTTCAGCCGGACATTTTACCGGCTGGAGCTCCACTTACGAATGATGTCACCTTTACGTTTGCAGTTCAGTGGGTAGATGGTGTGCTGAATGTCAATAGTGGTGAGCCTTTCGTACAGAAGCCTGAAGTGATTGTATTCAACGGTTCATACCTGAATGGTTGGTACACATGGGGTGATTGTATTGGTGATGGGTGCGAGACACCGGCTAGTACCGATATGCCACATTTAACGGATGACGATGGAGATAACATCTTTACCGGAACATTATCCTTACCTGCGGGTCATGATAATTTATTCATGGCGAAGTTTGGTGGATGGTATTCCGGGATTGAAATTGATGCTCCGGGAACGAATGGTGCGATAGATAACGAAGCCGGGTTTGGTCAAGATCGTGTGATTTTGATCCCTGTAGATGCAACAGAGTTTGCATATGAAACTATCTTCGGTATCAATAACCCGGATAATGAATTTCCTGAGGATCCTGTAGGCGTCCTGGTCACATTTCAATTAGACATGAGCAATGAGGATGTAAGTGTAGATGGTGTACACATAGCCGGTGGTATGCAGGGTTGGGATCCTGCAGCATCAGAGCTTACGGACGCCGATGCAGACGGGATCTATGAGATCACGTTTGATTTGACAGCCGGAGACACAGTCCAGTATACATTTCTAAATGGAAATAGCTGGGGTGGTCAGGAAGATAACACAGGTTTAGCAGAATGTGGTGTAGACAATGGATGGGGTGCATACAATCGTGTTTATATTGTTGGTGAAGTAGATGAGACAGTAGGTCCGGTTTGTTTTTCAAGTTGTATTACCTGTGATCAGGTTTATGTAACATTCCAAGTTGACATGCAGAATGAAGAAGTTTCAGCGGAGGGTGTTCACATTGCCGGTAGCATGCAGGGCTGGGATCCTAGTGCATCCGCTATGACGGACGAAGATGCAGATGGTGTATATGAAGCCACATTTGCATTGACAACAGGTGAGACCGCTTACTACAAGTATGTAAATGGTAATGCATGGGGTTCTGAGGAGATTGTTCCTTCAGACTGTGCAGATGGTGGAAACCGTTTTTATGTTGTTGGTGAGATGGATGAGACACTTCCAGTTGTATGTTTCAGCGGTTGTTCAACATGTGAGCCGCCGAACATTGTAACGGCTGTTGTGACTTTCCAGGCAGATATGACCAATTTTGTAGGGTTTGATCCTTCGGTACATACATTAGAAGTCCGTGGCAGTTTTAATGGTTGGGGCGGCGGAGATGCATTGCAGGCAGATTTGGTTGATCCGAACCTATATGTTCTTGATGTTGAGATCACAGAGAATGTCGGCAATGAAGTCTTTTGGAAGTTCAAGGCCAATCCTGATGAAGACTGGAATAACACCGGTTGGGAGACAGGAGATAATAAGGTATTTGATTGGACAGGAGAGGCTATTATTCTTGAAGCTCTTCAGCCGGACATTTTACCGGCTGGAGCTCCACTTACGAATGATGTCACCTTTACGTTTGCAGTTCAGTGGGTAGATGGTGTGCTGAATGTCAATAGTGGTGAGCCTTTCGTACAGAAGCCTGAAGTGATTGTATTCAACGGTTCATACCTGAATGGTTGGTACACATGGGGTGATTGTATTGGTGATGGGTGCGAGACACCGGCTAGTACCGATATGCCACATTTAACGGATGACGATGGAGATAACATCTTTACCGGAACATTATCCTTACCTGCGGGTCATGATAATTTATTCATGGCGAAGTTTGGTGGATGGTATTCCGGGATTGAAATTGATGCTCCGGGAACGAATGGTGCGATAGATAACGAAGCCGGGTTTGGTCAAGATCGTGTGATTTTGATCCCTGTAGATGCAACAGAGTTTGCATATGAAACTATCTTCGGTATCAATAACCCGGATAATGAATTAAGTGTTGTCAATCTGGAAATGATTCCTGATGAGTTCGCACTTAAAGGAAATTTTCCGAATCCGTTCAACCCTGAAACGAGTATCATGTTTGATCTGGATATCACGTCCAATGTAACGGTAAAGATTTACTCTCTCTTAGGAGAAGAAGTCATTACACTTTACAATGGACAAGCAGATCCTGGGGTGTATTCCATTAAATGGAATGCAACAAACTCCATGGGACGTGAAGTTCCTTCAGGTGTATATCTGTATAGTGTTATTTCAGATAAACGCATGCATACTGGTAAAATGTTATTGTTGAAATAAACACACTTTACTAAAGTAATGTTGTACAAAGTGCCGCAGAATTCTGCGGCACTTTGTTTATTGGCATACATAAATAAAGAAGCTGTAATTTCTATTTGCCAATGAACCAAAGAATTATCGCAGACGAACTAAATAATTCATTCAATGAATAGAATACTAACCATTACCCTAATTACTATTTTGTTATTAAACGGTTGCTCCGATAAAGAGAATACTGACCCATATATTGCTAAAGTTGGATCAAGCATAGTATCTTTAGACCAATTTTTGAATAGTTATAAAAAGATCATTCGATTATCAAATCTGTCTGACTCCCCGGAGTTGCGAAAAATGCATGCAGAAAAATTAGTTGAAAAAAAACTATTAGCTATAGCTGCAAGAAATAAAAACTTAAATTTAGATAATCATGCAAGGCAACAGGTTGAATTAGCAAAAGAAGATATTATGAGAGAGTTATTGTATGAACGTAAGATAGCTCAAGCAGATGTAACAATCCCCGACTCAATGTTGCGAAAACATTACCGTTGGAAAAATACAGAAGTAAAACTCCGCCATATTTTTCATCAAGAATATAGTTTTATTGATTCACTGTCAAAAATAATTAAGCAGGATACGGTAAAATTTATTCATGAAGCAAAACTTCATTTAAAGAATATAGAGTTGAAAAATTCAGGAGGGAATTTGGGTTGGATTCCATATGATGCTTTAGATCCTAACTTAGAAGAACATGCATTTTCAATGTCTATTGGTAAAATAGCAGAACCGGTACAATCATCATATGGATGGCATATCTTATATAAAGAAAATGAAAAATACCAACTTTTTATCGATGAGAACCTATTTCAATCCCAAAAGGAAAAACTCAGAATAAGAATTCTTCAAAAAAAACGTCAAATAATTGCAGATCAATATGTAAACAACCTAATCCAAGATAAAGAGATAAGTATTAATGATTCACTGTTCTATTATATCTCGGCTCTAATTGGATATGCCATCAATTCTAAAGAGTCAAAGTCAATAACAGAGACACAACAGGAATCAATTTATGCTAAACTTACGGATGTTAAGAAAGAAGTGTTGGCTAATATTGAAGGAAAATCATTGACTGTTGATGACTTTATCATACGATTACAAACCCAACCTCCTAATATTATCAATGGCAATTTGACAACCGGGTTGTACAGAATAATTAGAGATATTATCTTAGCCAAAGAAGCAAAAGATCTAAGTATGAATAAACATACGAGAGTTAAGCAAAGAATTACCGACGTCCAGGATAATTATTATACATCACTTTTTTTGAAAACAGTGTTACCAAGAGATAGTACTCATATTCAAAATACAGATTTAAAGAAAATTGCTGATAGTCTAGCAAATATATATACGGTAAAATATAACGATGCTCTGTTAGACACATTCGTATTATATTTGAAACAAATCAATAAATAAAATGTGGTTAAGATGAACACGAAACAGACCCCTGTAAAGCGAATCTTGTTCAAGGCAATATTAGTGTCTATACCTATTATATTTCTATTATTGACTGAAGGATTATTAAGGTTCATAGATGTCGGTAATGACCTGCAGCTTTTTCATACTTATCATGAAAATTCTGATTTACTTGTTGCTAACTCAGATGTGAGCCTTCGATATTTTTCCAAAAAAGGGATGACGGGTTTTGGAACGGTAGACTCCTTTTGGAAAAATAAAAAGACTGATAGTAAACGAATATTTGTTCTGGGTGGTTCCACAACTGCAGGGTATCCATATTTTTTTAATGGTGGATTCCCTTCGATGTTAAAGACTCAATTGGAATCCGTATATCCAAATACTGAATTTGAAATGATTAACTTAGGAATGACCGCAGTTAATTCTTATACAGTGCGAGATCTTGCAAAAGAATGCTTAGAGTATGAACCGGATTTATTGATTATTTATACTGGACATAATGAATTTTATGGTGCTCTTGGGGCAGGCTCAAGCCAAGGCGCATTTGGAATATATTTAGGTGGCAGGCCTTTTATCTTAACGCTTATACAGTTGAAGCAGTGGAAACTATATCAGGTTGTCAGATTTTTGATTGAGAAAATAAAACCAACCCCCAAAATAACAGAGAGGGGCACTGAAACCTTGATGTCGCGACTTGCAAAGGAGCAAGAAATATCATGGGGCTCATCACTATATTGGAATACAATTGATGTATTTGAGAAGAATATTAGGGATATCATTTTATGGGGGGAAGAACGAAATGTACCTGTACTTATTGGGACTGTAGCATCAAATGTACGTGATCAAAAACCGTATGTGTCAATTCATAGTTCTGAAGTAGATGTGCCGTCGATAGAAAAAACAATTCTGAATATTCGATCCTTGATGATGAAAAATGAGTTTAATAAATCATTATTAGAAATAAAAGAAGCGATTAAAACAGATCCAAAATATGCACTATTATATTTTTATGCAGGGAGATGTAACGAGTATCTTAAGAATTATGAAGAAGCTAATTTGCAGTATGAATTAGCAAGAGATTATGACGGACTTCGATTCAGAGCGTCAAGTGATTTAAATGAGAGTATAAAGGCGTTTCAAGTGTATAGTAACATGTATTTATCAGACATTGAATATTACCTAGCAGAATCGGCAACAAACGGTTTAGTTGGATATGATTATATGTTAGAACATCTACATCCTAATGAAGAGGGTAATAATCGTATTGCGGAGTCGTTTTACACGTCAATTATTGAAAATGATCTTTTAAACATGGATATAATAGACCCCAGTACTAAAATTGAAAAATATCAGGTCTGGATGACTCAATTAGACAGAACTATTGCGGATTATCGAATAAAGATATTGACTTCAGGATGGCCTTTTTCTCCAAATAACAGATTTATTACCGTGGCAGAACTTCAACAAAATAATATGGTTGATTCTGTAGCAGTATACATGCTTCAAAATAAATTATCTTATTGGGAGGCGCACATAAAAATGGCAGAATATTATCGAAAGATATTGGATGTTGGTAGAGCTGAGAGGGAGTATCTTGCTTTGATTTCAGCATTTTCAAATGTTTGGAAGAGTTATAAAGCAATTGCAGAATTTTATATTGAATTTGAGTTGTATGATAAAGCTTTAGTACACCTGATTCAGGCAATAAATCTTGGGGGTGATTCATATTGTTACAAAATGGCGGGAAGTATTTTTGTCCAAAACGATAAGCCTAAAGAGGCAATAAACTATCTGGAAGTGGCTTGTGAACTTTCTCCGGGAGATGCTCAGGCACTATATAATTTAAGTGGTGCATACTATTTAACCGATAATGTAGATGGTGCAATTGAATTATTGGAGAGAATTATCAAAGAATTTCCCCATTACGACCAGGCGAAAATATTTTATAACCAGATTAAGGAATAGCCCTCACATTATTTAAGAAGGATAATTTTCTGCACACCTTGCCTTCCCAATGATCTCAGTGTGATAAAGTAAACCCCTGAGGCTACCTGTTGCTTATCATCATCTAATCCGTCCCAATTAATTATATGTTTTCCGGGCGCCAATTTTCTATTACAGAGTGTACGGATATTTTTTCCGGTAATATCATTTATCGTTATGACCAATAATAATTGATCCTTATGAATCATTATCGGAATTGAGATTGTTGCGTTAAACGGATTGGGATAGGCGGGTTGTAGTACATATGTTTCCGGTAACGAAGGTGATTGGAGGTTGGTAGTTAATGGGGTATCACTGGTCGAAAGAATTGTGAGGAGTCCATAATGGTCTGATGGATAGTGTTGTCCATTGTACGGTGTGTTTATGACAATATAGGATGTATCAATTATAATATAACTAGAATTTTTTATAAAGTTGTAATCTATCTTTTTATAAGGATCTCCGGCAGGATATGTGTAGCCGGAAGAATTAGAGTGGGAATAAGCATAAGCACCGGTAAATCCTACTCCGCTTTCTGGGTTTGTTAAGGCGGACACGGGATCAGAAGATGGGGTGCAATTTAAATCCCCGACTAAAATGGAACCGATTCCGTTCCAACTGGATTCCTTAGATGTAACAAACTCTTTTATCTCGTTTACTTGTTGTAAACGGATTGCATTATGCTCTGTAAGATAAGATAGATGTGTGTTAAAAAAGTGCAAGTAACCAATGGGCGTTTGAAGATAAGTCCATACCACTTTCCTTGGAAATACGCCCGGGGTTAGATTGTCATAACCATTGCTAATTATTGGATGTTTGCTAATTATTCCAATACTTTCGTCAAATTGGCTCCAGGAAGTATGAGTCACTTGTTGGTAAACAAAGTAGTACTGATTGAAATGGACTCCAAGTGAATCAGCTATCTCTTCTGCCATATTGATTCCACCCCCACCGCCTTGGGGCTCATTTATCTCCTGTAATCCAATAATATCAGGGTTAATGGTTTTTAAATGTTGGATGGTATGATGTAGACGTGTCTGCCAATCTGTATTTGGTTTCATTCCCATAAGATTATAGGTCATAATCTTTATTGAGTCCTGAGCAATTAGACCGGAAATACTAATAGTAAATACCCAAATGCATTGACATATTTTTGTTTTAGAGAAATTCATGGTCGGTAATTGGGTTGGTTTAAAATAAGGTGTAGATAAACGGGGCCAGCGCAGAACCCTCTGCGAAAATAATGATGAATCCTAAAAGAAATAGAAAAATAAAGATAGGAGCTAACCACCACTTTTTCCTGATTTTCATGTAGATCCATATTTCACTGAAAATACTAAGTTTACTCATTAGAACATCCTTTCCATTGAGGGTTTTTTATCATCTTTTTTTAACCAATAAGAATTACTACCGTTAGAATTATTTTTTTGTCTTCGCAACAAACCAAGAGTATTTTTTATTAAACCATATGGTGTAATAATTACTATGTAAAATAATGTGAGGATGAATCGAGTAACAATAGATCCGATTAAAAGGGCAAGTATCATCCACGGAATATAAAGATATTTAATTAGAGATGGGAATACAATGGAGATTCCGGATAAAATTATTGTAGAAATGAGAATGTACAAGTATGTATTTCCTGTGCGATAATAAATGAAAAGCAAAATACCATAGATTATTCCCGTTAGGATTAATCCAAATTTCCTTAAGATATGTTTATCATAAAGAACCGTGTTCGTGCCTAGTGAATTAATCAAGCGCATATTCTTGTCTCCAGTTAATTGTATCTAAAAATTCAGGCTGATCACCTTTGCTTAGTAAAAATGATCCCAGAATTAAGTAATCCATTTCAGTTCGCATAAAGCACCTATATGCATCTTCAGGTGATTCAACAATAGGTTCACCACGGACATTGAATGAAGTATTCACTATAACAGGGCAACCGGTTATAGCTTTAAATTCTGAAATAAGATCATGGTATTTAGGATTAATGTGTTTATTTACACTTTGTATTCTTGCTGAGTAATCAACATGGGTTATTGCAGGGATTGAAGAACGTTTTTTCTTTAGTAGATCAATCCCTGTTGTATGTGAGAAATCATCATTACTTTTATGGATATCTAATATTTGTGCAACTAACAACATATATGGACTTGGCCTGTCAATGTCGAACCATTCTGATATATCTTCTTCTAGTACAGAAGGCGCAAATGGTCTAAAGGATTCTCTGAATTTTATTTTAAGATTCATGATTGTCTGCATGGTTTCTGATCGTGCATCACCAAGAATACTTCTGTTTCCCAGTGCGCGTGGACCGAATTCCATTTTGTCCTGAAACCAGCCCAATACTTTTCCGTTTGAAATTAGTTTGGCACCTGCTTTTGATGGCTTGTCTATTTTTTTGTTTGGAATATTATGTTCACCAAGGAAAGACTGAATACTATCATCATCATATCCCTTACCCAAGTAACATCCGTGCATACTATCTGGGATGATAACGTCTCTATTAGAATTAAACTTAGTATTCCACACTTCTAATGCAGCTCCTAAGGCACCGCCTGCATCACCGGATGCCGGTTGTACCCAAATATTGTCAAAGAGGCCACTCCTAAGGATTTTTCCATTAGCAACGCAGTTCAGTGCTACACCGCCTGCTAAACACAAATTACGTTCACGTGTTTCTTTTGCAATATGCTTTGCTGATGTTAACATAACCTCTTCAGTTACTTCTTGGATTGAACGGGCTAAATCCATTTGTTTTTGTGTGAGAGGTGATTCAGGTTTTCGTGGAGGCCCATCAAACAATTTATGAAAATTATGGTTTGTCATGGTTAGACCAACCGTGTAATTAAAATATTTCATATTTAGGCGATATGATCCATCATCTTTTACGTCAATTAAGTGGTCGTAAATCTGTTGTTTGTATATTGGATTTCCGTAAGGTGCTAAACCCATAACTTTGTATTCTCCGGAGTTTACTCTAAAACCGGTGTAGTACGTAAAAGCAGAATATAAGAGGCCAAGAGAGTGAGGGAAGTGAATCTCGTTATGAATTTGCACTGTATTATCAACACCTACTCCCCAGCTTGTTGTTGCCCATTCACCAACCCCATCCATAGTAAGAAATGCGGCATGCTGAAAAGGAGAGGGGTAAAATGCAGATGCGGCATGTGATTGGTGGTGCTCTGTGAACAAGATTTCACCTGAATATTTAAGTTCTTTGGCAATTTCATCTTTTATCCATAATTTTTTCTTGAGCCATATAGGCATCGCTTTTACAAACGACTGGATTCCCTTTGGTGCGGATTGAATATAGGTTTCCAAGAGCCTTTCAAATTTTAAAAGTGGTTTATCATAAAATACCACAACCGATAAGTCCTTTGCTGAAATATTGATTATTTCAAAGCATGCTTTTATCGAAAGATTTGGAAAGCTGTCGTCGTGTTTTTTTCTGGAAAAACGCTCTTCTTGGGCTGCAAATACTATTTTTCCATCGCGTAACAAGCAAATGGCAGAATCATGATAATATGCCGAAATGCCCAAGATATAATTTGATGCCAATGTAACCTCTCCTTTGATTCTCTGTGAATTATTTTATGTAAAGCATTTTAATTGATTTAGTATGGTGAATTCCGGATTGAATATGAGCAAAATACATACCTGAGCTTAAGAGTGTCCCCGAGTCATTTGTCCCATCCCAATTGATGCTATACTGACCTGGCGGTTGTACTTGATTCACTAATGTCTTTACTTCTCTCCCCGTAATATCAATAATTTTTAGAACTGTATACTCTTTCGCCGGCAAATCATAAAGGATTGTTGTTGATGGGTTAAATGGGTTTGGAAAGTTTTGATGTAGGTTGAATCTATGTGGTAATACCGGAGTTTCCCCAATTTCGTCCACAGATAATGGAGTTGACGAATAATATAGTACGTTTATTTCATAACCATCTAGAGCAAATTGTACACTTTCGATTTGATCGCTAGAAACTTCATATGTAGTTCCATTCAATAGATTTGTTAGATAATAGGGTCCGTCGCCATCATATGGAAGGTATGTAAAATCCAGTGTAAAGTTGTATTGAGTATTTCTAAAATTACCAATAGTTATCAAAGTGTGTCCTTCGCTTGTTGAAGAGTAACTGAGAATATCATTTGATAGCGAATTAGGAATATCAACTATTATTGGATTATGTATATAGTTTTTTCGAATATTAATCAACTGTTTGAAATATGGTCTAAGGTTATTTGGGTCATCCCAGTTGATAGGGTCTCGTGTTGTTAGTTCACCAACTTCACCGCCGGAATAAATTAAAGGAATACCATTTATTGTCATAATAAGAGTGTGTGCGAGTTTTGATCGGTCAGCGTCGTGGGATGCTGTCATTCGAATCTCATCATGATTTTCCAAAAAACGTAATGGTCGTGCATGTTCGGGATATATTCGAAGTAACTCATTTTTAAGTATGTCCAGCGTTACTGTCCCGTCAATTGCACCTCGTATATAGTTTCGCAATACCCAATCATTAGCGGAGTCGAAGCGATGATCATAGTACACTAGTTCTTCTGAACTTGCTTCAGCCTCTAAAAAGATTTCCGGCTTTATGTTTTTTAATGCAGCTCGCCAATCCTGCCAAAATTGCGGATTTCGCTGTTCAACTCCCCACGCAACATCACAACGATATCCGTCTACATCATACTCCTTAACCCAGTGTGTCGCAACATCAATAAAATATTCACGAACGTTGGAATTATTATAGTTGAGATTTGGAAGGCTAGCCCAGTCGAAAAAATATTCATAATTTGAATCGCCGGGGGTTCCATCCCAAATATAAAAATATGCCCAAGGAGAATACTGATTATATTCAAAAACATTTCTCATAAACGGATGTTGAATTGATGTGTGATTGACAACAAAATCAAGTATAATACGAATATCATTCGAGTGTAATTCATTAACTAAAGAGCGAAATTCTTCTTCGGTGCCATAATCTTCTTCAAAGTTATAATAATCAGTGATTTCATATCCATGAGTAGTCGGGCCAGTGTAAATAGGCATTAGCCAAATAGTATTTATCCCAAGATCAACCATGTCCGGAATGCGATCGACTATGCCCATAAATCCACCTTGATCTGTAAATGAGCGGGGGTAAATCTCATAGATTATAGCATTGTCTATCCAACGGGCATGCTCTTCATTGGTTAGTAATCGTATCATCACTCCATCATAAATAATACAGTGACGGGCAACGGCAACTCTTCCTTGCGAATCTGTGGCAACGAGATCTATATAATATTCTCCTGGTGTGCCGGGAACTGTAACTGTCATGGTGGAGAAATAAGGCATTCCATGCACGATAAGATTTGCAGGATTGTTTTCATCTGCCGACCATAAATATGTGAAATCTAGATCATCCGGTGAATAGCATACTGCCGTAAATGTAACTTGTAGATCTTGGATATCTCCCAAAATAGTAGCCGTTGGATTGTGATTTTTTTCATACATGAGAAAGAGTTCCTCAGAAAGAGCAGAATACCCATTGCTTGCCTCCGCATACACGTAAGCAATATTATTACCTTCAGTTAGCGTAACATCATGAGTAAAAACGCCCTCGATTACATCTAAAATTGTCTCTGTTTCATTAAAATATAGATTTACAGTTGTCACGGATTCATCGTCAACGGTACCTGCAATAGTAATGTTTTCATACCAATAAATTTCCGAAGGAGTTAAAAACGTAATGACAGGACCAAAATTAGCTAAGCTATCAGAAATATCATCTGAGTAAAGCGACGCAACTCCACGCCCATGACCATCCAAAGCACTAAGACGAGCGCCATGTGGTTCGTCTTCTATAATGTAATTTGACAGAATCCGATTTTGCCAAAAGGCACTTCGAATAAATGCAGCATCAAACACATCAGGGTCTTCTGAATTAGCGATGCCACCGTTGTCAATAGTAACTTCATATCCGTTGCCACTTCCGTCGTCAGATGCGATATAAGAGAAGAGAGTGAAATCACGTCTTTGATTCCATCCGCCGAGTAAACTGTCCAAATAGGCCAGTTCAACATCAAAAACAAATTCTGAGTTTAAAATGGCGGATTCATCAATAATTATTTGAGTTGTCCCAAATAGAGTCGGTTCGCGATTTTCTTGGAAGCGGTTTTCAATCTCTGCATTAAACAGAGAACTGTTGGGTGGGGAAATCGATGCAAATATCCCCTCGTTGTTCCAATCTTGTAAGAGTAAATCCAATCCGCGGGAATCTTCAGTATAGCTATTTACAGGGTTTGTAATCAGTAACCCCAGACGTGTTTTATCGTGAACACCTCCCATTTTAACCGTAAAATGTAAGATATCGTTGTTTCCTGTAGCTTCAATACAAAGGCTATGAATATCAACATCTGTTTGGGACATATCATCTGGAACAATATATTGTATATCATTAAACGCGTCTACAAAATGATACCCGGAGTTTTCAGGGAAAACCCCGAAAGTATATTGATTTTCCGCCGCAATTCCTTTTCCGTTTTCAAAGAAAACAGAAATATGAGTAAACTCGTTATTCTGAGAAAGAGAAATGATAGCTGAGACTTCATTTGTCTCGGAATTAAATTGGTGAGTAATCAGAGATTCGTTGTAGTTTAACTGGATAGAGGATTCGTTAATTCCATCACCATATGTGCCCGATCGTAATTTTGCACGGAAAATAAACTCTGTTTCGATTTCAGAAAATATCGTTCCTTGAGTTGGTTCTAATAGTTTGATACTTGGAGTGGAGTCTGGCATGACAATGATTAAGTTGTTATTTGTATTGTTAGGATTATATTCAGGGTTATCCCAATCATTAGTCCAATAACTGGTGTTAAGTTGAAATTTATATTCCCACATATTTTCTTCTAAATCAACAGTTGTTTCCCAGACGCCATCTTCGTCTAAGTCTGTCATGGGATTAAATTGATTATTCCAATTATTAAAAGAGCCCATAAGTGACACAGCGTTGATTGATTGCATAAAAAATAGCCGTGAATTATGACTGTCAAAATAAAAATCAACCGGAGTAGTATATATAACTAAATTGGGTTCATATAAATATGTAGAACTTTGGATAACCGTCCCTAATTCAGATGATATACTAGCTGTTATCGTGTGTTCTCCAATAGAAAGAGGCTCTTGCGGTTGAAAAGAAAACTCATGAAGTTCTTGGATAAAATATTGGGTTGGATTATCAATTGGCACACCATCAATCATAACGACAAGCGTTTCGATATCGATAGGATAATCCGGTGAATGATTAATAATAACACGTATTGGCTCACCCACCGACGTTGTATCAATATACATTTCTCCTGTAGTAGTGACATCACGAGGCAGAAGGTAAGTAATGATGGGGTCTGTTACTTCAATCATAGAATTGTTATTATCGGAGATGTTAATACGTGGGTTGTGCGGGTCGGTAAATGCCTGCCCCCAATCTGCATCCAAAACAAATTTATAATTATGGTTTACGTTTAGAGCGAGTTCGGTTGTGAGTGTGAATTCTCCATCACCATCGGGGTCTTCCATGACCATACTGTTGTCAGAATTATTCCATCCGTTAAAACTTCCGACTAATCGGATGACTTCAAAATTATCCAGTGGCGGGTCGAAATGAAAGATGATGGGGACAGTTTGTCCATAAGCAACTGAACTTGTGATTATCAATACAATCATCCACAGTATTGGCAGAATAGTTTTTATTGAACGCATAAGTATTCCTTTTTTATTTTTCACAGAATATTTATTTATGGAGAGGGAATCTCTTTCTATCATAATTATGGTCGAACATGACATCAAATTTACAAAAAAGAAGGATGAAATAAGTACTTTTCATTTCAATTAAACCGATATAATCGGATAATAAAAGTCAGTTAGTGGCTTAGGTGTAACGCACAGAAATACCAATATTGTAAATTTGAGAATAATCAAGAGATATTATTTGTAATGATATAAAACGTTTGTTAAATTTATAGGCTTATTTCGATAATAAAATAAAGAATTTAGGACATATTATGAGTAGAGTTTGTGACGTAACCGGAAAAAAACCGATGTTTGGAAATCATGTGAGTCATGCTCACAACAAAACCCGTCGCCGGTTCAATGTTAACTTGCAGAAAAAACGATTCTGGCTTCCGGGTGAAGAACGATTTATCACATTAAATGTATCCACACGTGGAATTCGGATTATTGATAAAAAAGGAATACGGAAAGTCGTGAATGAACTGCGCGCGCAAGGAAAAAAGATATAATATTATTAATTGACCTCCCAAAAAAAAGCCCCGATATCGGGGCTTTTTTTTCAATCATCTTAATTTGCGTTTTTTATTATTCATGTTGTCGACGGATAAATGCCGGGATTTCCAGGTCGTTTCCGTAAATTACCGGTTTTTCATCATCGAAATGAAACTTTGGTTTATTAGGCTCAACTCGAGAGGAATCATTATCTTCCGGCTGAGACTTTTGCACATGAAGCGGCATATTCATCTGTCCGGCAATGATTTGCGTTTCCTGACGTGATGTGGATGCCTTCTCCGTGGTCGTGATATTTGTTTTTTCAATAGATTTAGTCTGGTTAAATCCGGTTGCAATTACGGTTACGCGAATATCGTCAGACATCGTCGGATCAATAACAGCACCAAAGATAATATTCGCATCATTTCCGGCCTCTTCAAAGATAATAGACGTAGCTTCATCGACCTCATGCAGCGTCAAATCGCTACCGCCGGTAATATTAACCAAGACACCCTGTGCGCCACTGATGCTTGCGTTGTCCAATAATGGACTGGAGATTGCCTGCTGAGCCGCTAAAGCAGCACGTTCTTCACCCGAAGCCGACCCTGTGCCCATGATGGCTTCACCCATATTTTTCATAATTGTTTCCACATCCGCGAAATCAAGGTTGATCATCCCATGGACATTAATCAAATCTGAAATACCTTTGGCTGCCTGATGCAAAATGGAATCTGCCATCAGGAAAGCTTCCGGTAGAGTGGTGTTTTTATCGACGATGGACATTAGTTTTTGATTTGGAATGATGATAACCGTATCGCAGACTTTCCGCATTTCTGAAACACCGTTTAAGGCACGATTCATTCGTTTAGGACCTTCAAAATTGAAGGGAAGAGTCACAATCCCTACTGTAAGAATCCCCAAATCCCGCGTAATTTGAGCCGTGATTGGAGCCGCACCTGTACCTGTCCCTCCGCCCATACCGGCAGTAATGAATACCATATCCGATCCTTCCAACAGAGATTTTACCGCTTCACGATCGGCTTCCATTGCTTGCTGCCCGATGGTTGATTGCGCTCCCGCACCCAATCCCTTTGTCAGGTTTTTCCCAATTTGGATTTTGTGTTCGGCGACGTTGTTTTCAAGATCCTGAGCGTCTGTGTTTATGACAAAGAAATCCACTCCACTCATATTTGATGTAATCATTCGATTGATGGCGTTTCCCCCGGCACCGCCCACACCGACTACTTTTAATTTCGCTTTCTGTTCAGCTAGGTTATCAAATTCAAATAACATGTTGCTCTCCTTTGGTTATGTTTATTTATTCCTTAAAAAAATTCTTTGAACCATTGTGACAGTTTATTTACGACAGTTTTAAATGTCAATCCTGTCGGCTCGGAAAATTGTTTCTCATCGTAATATAGCGGCCACCGGACAAGACCAACCACTCCCGAATGTGCAGCGGTAGAGGCGATATCGATAGCTCCGCTCACGCCTTTTGGTATCCCGATTCGAGTTCGAAGTTTAAGCGTTTCTTCAGCAAGACCGGTAAGATTTTTTAACTGTGCTCCTCCTCCGGTAAGAACCAGCCCATACGTTAGACTTTCATGGATGTCTGCTCGGGATATTTCTCTGGCAATCAATTGGAGCAATTCTACCATTCTTGCTTCCACGTACCTGGAGACTTCGTGCTCCGAAATATCTCTTTTGAGTTCACCTTCTTTCACGGGAATGTCGAAATTTAATTCGGGAGAAGCCATAGATGACTTTGCTGATGCATATTTCAGTTTAATCATTTCTGCATCTTCTTTGCCAATCTGAAGCATAACTGCAATATCATTTGTAATACTGCTGGCACCAATTGGAATCACCCCTGTATGACGAACGCCGCCGTCATGAAAAACGGTGATATCGGTGGTTCCTGCTCCAATATTTACAACCGCAACTCCCAGTTCTTTCTCATCTTCATCCACGGTCGCAATTGTAGAGGCTAGTCCCTGAAAAACGAAACCTTCTACGGTGAGCCCAAGTTCTTCAATACAACCGGCAAGGTTCGTTGCTGTTGATGTTGCCATCGTTACCAGATGCACTCGCGCCTCCAAGCGACGACCGGACATACCAACCGGGTCTTTGATTCCTGTCATAGTATCGATGACATATTCCTGGGGTAAAATATGGAGGATATCTCTATCCACAGGGAAAGAGATTGCCTTTGCAAGTTCCAAAACTTGTCGAACATCTTCACGCGATATGTCGTATTCAGACGACATTTGGGAATGTCCGTTTTTTTGAATCGCGATTGCTCCTTGGGTGTTAATTCCTCGTATGTGATCTCCTGAAATAGAGAGATGCACATGATTTACCTTCATTCCTGCCATCGTTTCTGCATCGGTAATCGCTGTTTCAATTTCATCAATAATCTGATCCCGGTGGATGATTGATCCCTGCTTGATTCCACTTGAAGGCGAAGAACCAATGCCAAGAAGTTTTATCTCCTTGCTATCCGTATTTACCTCAGCAATAGCACATCGAATCCGAGAGGTTCCGATGTCGATGCCGACATTGATAGTTTTATCCTGAATTCTGTTTAGTGACTTCATCTTTTCCGTTCTCGTACAATAACTTGATTATTATAACGGAGATCAATTGTTGAGAAATCAGTGAGGTGTCTTTTTTGTGACAATGATAGCCCAAATTCTTTTAAAATATGTATCTTTTTCGAAATATTTTTCAGACCCAAAAGTACTTTTGTTGGTTTTTCCAATAGTATTAGTTCGTACTCGTCTTGGTGATTTAACCGTATCTCTGAAATATTTTTATAGAGAGTAGGGTTTAGGTTTTGGATGCGGACAATTATCTTTGTGGTCTCGCGTATCTTTGATGACAACGTAGGCTTTCCCACGGGAAAAAGGTTTTTCGTTTCATTAAATCCTGACAGGATAGGGATATTCATTTCTATGACGGTTGAGTTATTCGGCAAAACAACTGAATATTGATCAATAAACATAATGGGGTCCATATTAATCATAGCAATGGGTTCTCGTTCTACCAATTCCACACTTAAGACATCAGGAAAATGTATACTGACCCTTGCAGCTTGAACATATGGAGACGTTTCTAACCTCTCTGCAATAGTCTTGTTGTGTAATTGACTTACGGGGAGACCGATTAAATCCTGAAGAGAGTTTGTGTAGTCGCTGGCAGGAATAATTTTGCTTCCAGTCACAAGGATAGATTTGACTGATAACATCTTGGTGTACGATGCCCAGGAAAATGCGCCCCAAGTGAGGGCAGAGCATGCAAGGGTGAGAGAAAATCCGACCACGAAGCGAAAAGAGGCAAACTGTGCTAATGTTTTCATGCTGATATAATCTCGCTGTTAAACCCAAGAAGTGTAATCTCTAATTCCAGATCAATATCAAATTTGTTTTTTACCGATGTTCGGGCTATATGAATCAGATTTATAATATCTTTGGCATTTGCATTTCCGGTATTCACAAAAAAGTTCGCATGCTTTTCAGAAATGAGTGCATTTCCGGATCTAGTTCCTTTTAAGCCTGCTTTATCAATAAGATATCCGGCCGCTACGTCATCCGGGTTTTTGAAAACACTCCCGGAAGATCGAAAGTTTAATGGTTGTGACGATTTTCGTTTCAATCCTGTTTCCTTCATGTTCTTCTGAATGGTCTCAATGTCACCGGCGGGAAATTGAAATTCAGCCCGCAGTATAATGGATTCAGGAGATAGTGACGTATGTCGATACTCAAACTTAATCGATTCTGAAGAAAACGTATTAACTGACCCATTCTCATTCATAATATCCAATGATGTTAAATGCACAGATATTTCTTGTCCGTATGCTCCGGCGTTCATGAAGATGGCTCCGCCGACTGTTCCGGGAATTCCGATGAGGTTTTCACATCCTGTAAGTCGATGTTTTGCGGCTTCTTTGACAAGCTTTCCTAACATGACTCCCGCGCCTACGCTCACATGGTTTTTATCAAACACAAGTTCGCTAAATTCTTTTTTCAAGGAGATTACGATACCACGTATCCCCAAGTCTGAAACAAGTATATTTGAACCTGAGCCCAAAAATACTGTTGGGATGTTCATTCTCCGGGCGTAGCTAAGAACAGTGCGTAAATCATCCGTATCTTTCGGAATAACATAGGCGTCTGCCGGACCGCCAATCCCATAAGTGGTATGACGACTCATCGGCTCATTCAACAAGCATGATCCTGATACGATTTGCTTTAACTCAGTCAACATGATTAAAATAGTTTGTCAGATGTTCGACCAGTGTTTCACTATAACGCCAGATTGTTCCTGCTCCCATGGTGATTATCATATCTCCCGGTTGTGCCACGGTTTCAATGTGAGTAGATAAATCATCTAAATGTTTAAGAAATTGCACATTCGGATGTCCCAACTTTTTTGCCGCATTTGAGACCAATTCTCCTGTAATCCCAGGGATAGATTCTTCCCGGGCAGGATAAATATCCGTGACTATCAACACATCGCTATCTAAGAATGCCTTTGCAAAGTCTTGATGAAAATCACGGGTGCGAGAATATAAGTGAGGTTGAAATACAGCGATAATTCTTCGACTCCATCCGGATTTTGCAGCTTGTAAGGTGGCAAGGACTTCTGTCGGGTGATGTGCATAATCATCTATAACCATGATGTCGTTGACAATGCCTTTAGTTTCAAATCGCCGTCTTACACCGGAATAGGTTTCCAAACCCTCCGCGATAGTATTGAATGGGATTCCCATTTCAATTCCTAAAGCAATCGCAGCCAGTGAATTGAGAACATTATGCTCGCCTGGGACATTCAACGTAACTTCTCCTAATTTCTCTCCCCGTTGATTCACGGTAAAACGGGCTGAGTTTTCTAAGAAGGAAATGTCGACTGCACGAAACATTGTATTTTCAGAAATTCCGTATGTTATTATAGGACGTTTTACTTCCGGTAATATCTTCCTAACAGATGGTGAATCTATGCACGCAATCACTACACCATAAAACGGGACAGAATTGCTGAATTGTATAAAAGCATTTTGCAGATCTTCTAAACTTTCGTAGCAGTCTGTGTGCTCTAGCTCGATGTTCGTTATAACAGAAATAGTCGGTCGGAGAGCCAAGAAACTTCGATCATATTCATCGGCTTCTACCACGATGGTATCCCCTGCCCCTAATATAGAATTTGTACCAAGGGTTTTGACAAGTCCGCCAACAACAAGGGTCGGGTCGATCTCTGCAGCAGAGAGAACGTTTCCTATCATAAAAGAGGTGGATGTTTTCCCGTGCGTTCCGCCTACACCGATACTCGTCTCTTTAACGGCGATGAGCTCACCAAGCATCTCAGCTCGTCGAATGACAGGGATTCCACGCTTCACGGCTTCTACAATTTCCGGATTATCTTGTTTCACCGCACTGGAATAAACTAGAACATCAGCATCAGTCAGATTTTTCGCATGATGTCCTTTTGAAATGGTGGCTCCTTTAGATTTAAGGTGGCGTATGAGTTCTGAATCGTTTAAGTCTGAGCCGGTTATTTGAAAATCAAGATTAATGAGAAGTTCCGCAATACCGCTCATGCCGATACCGCCAATTCCAACAAAATGCACTTTTTTTACTGTCCTAAACATTGGGGTTTGCCAACGCTAAAATGTGGTTTACTATGGATTCCGTGGCATCCGGTTTTCCCAATGAGGTCGAATGCGTTGCCATCGTTTGAAGGGCCCCTTTTTTTTGGAATAGCTTCATGACCATATGGGAAAGTTCAGTTGCCGACAGCGCGGATTCTTCAATCATGACGGCCGCATTTTCATGGATAAGTGATTGAGCATTTTTCATCTGATGGTCACCGGCGGCAGCGGGGAAGGGCACCAGAATGCTCGGCTTTCCGCATAATGTAATCTCTGACAACGTCAGTGCTCCGGCACGAGAAATAATGATATCAGCAAGTGCGTACGCTTCAGCCATATGGTCGATAAATGGAAGAACACGAACCATGTCAGAATCATGATGTCTGTACTCCTGATATTGCCAATGTCCGGTTTGCCAAAGAACCTGAATTTCTTTTTTGGATAAGATTTCGACCGCCTTGTTCATCACCTTATTTAATGCAGCCGATCCTTGACTTCCGCCAAAGAGAAAGACGGTTCGTTTTTCCGGGTTTAAGTTAAAGGTGGAAAATGCCTTCAGGCGGTCTCCATTTTGAATCCCCTTACGTATAGGGTTGCCGGTTAGGTCACAGTCTCGATTTAAATATTTTTTTGCTTCTTCAAAGGCAATGCAGACTGTTTTTGCTTTTGAAGCATACCACCGAGTGGTGATTCCCGGATAAGAGTTTTGTTCCTGTAACAGAATAGGAATTTGTTCACGAACTGCAACTTTCAATGGAATTGCACTGGCATATCCTCCGGTGCCGACGACAATGTGAGGTGCAAATTGATGAAAGAGAGATTGCGTAATCCCAATAGATTTCATGTATCGCATCGGGAGTTTTACGTTTTGAGTAAGAGATTTAAAACTAAAACTTCGCTGAATTCCGCGGATGGGAACCAGTGTGTGCGGTAATCCACGAACTGGAAGCACTTCAGCCTCAATCCCAAAGGTGGACCCCATGTAGTGGATGTTGATCCTTGGGTCACGCTGTTGGAGAGCTTCTCCAATCGCAATGGCAGGGAAGAGGTGTCCGCCAGTGCCACCGCCGGAAATCAATATCCGTAAATCAGTCATGAAGCATGGACCTCCATCCGTGTTTGGCTGTGACCGACCGCTTGGCTTGACTGATATTTAACAAAATACCCATTCCTGCAAGATTAATCAGCATCCCGGAGCCGCCATAGCTAATCAAGGGCATGGGTAATCCGGTGACAGGAAAGACATTGGTGACGACCGCTGCATTAACAAATGCGTACAAAATGAAACTGAATGAAATACCAATTGCCAGCATGATACCAAATGGGTCGGTAGAACGTTTTGCGATTCTAATTCCTCGCTGAAAAATGAATAAAAAGATTGTAAGAATGACCACTCCCCCGACAAATCCTAATTCTTCTCCAATGATTGCGAAAATAAAGTCAGTGTGAGGTTCCGGTAGGAATAGATTTTTTTCCATACTGTTTCCGAGCCCTAAACCAAAGAATCCTCCGTTACTTAAGCTGATTAATGACTGATGTGTTTGATAGCCAATTGTTGCCGTATCTTGGTTGCCGTTAAACCAATCCATGACTCTTGCGCGACGATATGTTTCCATCATGAGAACAGGAATAGCTACGACTAAACCGGTCGCTCCCGTTGCTAAGAGTTGGGGGAGACGTGCACCTCCGGTGAATAACATAATCGTCCCGATAAGTCCAATCATTGCGGCGGTACTAAAATCCGGTTGGATGACAATAACACCCATTAACAAAACGATAATCAAAACAGGCGGGAGAAATCCATGATAAAAATCTTTAAGCTGCTCTCTTTTAAGGTCGATGTAAGCAGCTAAATAGATGATGAGCGAAAGTCTGGCGATATCGGAAGTTTGAAAAGAAAATGGTCCCAAAAACAGCCACCGCGAAGCGAAAAATATCTTTGTTAATATTAATAACACTATTGAACCAGTGATGAGCCAGAAAGAAATCGTTTTTAATTTTCTATAATCAAGCATCATGAATCCAAACATAACAATGATGCTAATTAATGCACGCTTCAGATGTGCAACAAGATATACAGTATCTGTCCGTCCTCCGGTTTCTGTTAATGACCGTACAGAACTGGCACTGTATAACATGATTGTCCCCAAAACCAGTAATGCAATAATTGCACCCAGTAAAACCCGATCATAGTTTTTTGTAATGACGTTTAGATAATGCATTGTTAATGTGCCTGCCCGCCGTTTTTTTGCGGGTTGGTATGTTCATATTTCACGTCCAACTGACGTACCCAATATTTGAACTGATTTCCGCGGTCTTCAAAACTTGAAAACTGGTCGAAACTCGAGCAACCGGGTGACAGCAAAACAACATCCCCCGGCTGAGCAAGTGTATGACTCATTGCAACAGCATCTTTGAGTCTCTCCGTTTTGGATAGACTTACCGCATCCCCTAGAGCTGCTGCAACGATATTTCGAGCCTGTCCGTATGCGAAAACTTTTTTTAAATTGTTTGCATGCGGAAGCAAATCTTTAAAATCTCCTCCCTTGAATTTTCCCCCAAGAATGAGAATTAGCGGTTCCGTGTAACTTTCCATGGCAACACAAACTGCATCAATATTTGTCGCTTTAGAATCATTTACGTATTGTACCCCGGAGATGGATGAAACACGCTCCAACCGATGTGGAACGCCCGAGTAATTGCGCATAACTTCCGAAATATTGTCATCTGAAATTCCGGCAAAATGTGCAGCAGTTGCAGCAGCTAAAAGGTTGGTTAAGTTATGCAATCCGGGTAGAGAAACTTCATCTGTTCTGATAAGAGTGGCGTGCTCTTCATTAAGAATTTTATCATTTTCGACTTGAAACGGAGCCGTAGAATCAGCATTAAGAGTGTATGCGATTTTTTTTGCAGGCGATGCAGATATTTTTTCAACCAAAATTGGATCATCCCCAAAATAGATAAGCGTATCGTCCTTAGTTTGATTCGTCATCATTGCCATTTTTGCATTGACGTAATCATTCATGGTGAGATATCTATCCAAGTGGTCGGGAGAGATATTGAGAAATACCGAGATGGACGGCTTGAAATGATGGATAAATTCCATCTGAAAGCTTGAGATTTCAAGGATGTAAATGCGCTTTGTGTCCCGCGATTTCAAATCGTTCAAGATCATTTCCGAGAAGGGGACTCCCATATTTCCTGCGAGGGCAGGATGGATATCTTGTGTTTGACACATTTGTTTTAATGCATGAACGGTGGTAGTTTTTCCGTTGGATCCGGTAACGGCAATCACCGGTGCATCTGTAAACCAACTTGCAAATTCTATTTCACTCACAACCGGAATATTCTGGTTTTTCGCTTCAACAATAATCTCAGCATCCTTGGGTACACCCGGAGAGACTATCCAAAGATCAGCGTTATAAATTCTTTCAGAATGTTCACCGCACTCGCAATCAATGCCATAGGATTCAAGAGTAATGACATTCCGCTGAACCTCATTGGTTGTGCCGGGGTCACTGGTAAATACGATTCCCCCCTTGTGATGAGCAAGTTGCGCAGCAGACGTCCCGCTTTTACCCAAACCGATAACGGAGATATTTTTTCCTCGAATATTAATATTATTTCGTGTTTGAATATTGATCATCGGATTTTGAATGTAGTGAGTGAAAACAACGCTAAAAGAATTCCGATAATCCAAAACCGTATGACAACTCGTGTTTCGGGCCAGCCTTTCAGTTCAAAATGATGATGAATCGGCGCCATTTTAAAAAGGCGTATTCCAGACCCGGTTCGTTTCTTTGTCCAGCGAAAATATCCCATTTGAAGCATCACAGATATTGCTTCCCAAACAAACACGCCACCGATAATGAACAATAAAAATTCTTTTTTTAATAAGACGGCAAGCGTTCCCAGAGCTGCACCGGTGGATAGAGAACCTACATCTCCCATAAACACTTGCGCTGGCGCAGCGTTAAACCACAAGAATCCAAGACATGCTCCTGCCATCGCGGCTGCAAAAACAGTGAGTTCTCCTGCTCCCGGAAGGTAAAGAATATTAAGATATTCTGAGAAATCCACGCGACCGGTGATATACGTAATCGCTGCAAAGACTGTGAAAGCGATTGCCAACAGACCGGTTGCGAGTCCGTCTAATCCGTCGGTGAGATTGACGGCATTGGATGTACCGGTAATGACGAGTATAATAATCAACGGATAGAAAAACCCAAAATTAATATACATGTTTTTCAGGAAAGGGACGAATGTTGCATTCCAATTGCCCGAGTATTCAGGAACATTATAAATCCAAAAGCTAACGACAACACCCAAAAGAACTTGACCAACCAGTTTATAGACGGCGATAAGTCCTTTTTTCTTTTTCTTTACGACCTTTAAATAATCATCTAAGAATCCTATGACACCCATCCAGATAGTAGCGATGAGAACAATTTGAATAAACATGTTATCCAGTTTTGCAAAGAGTAAGGTAGGGAGGAGTACCGCGGTTAGAATGAGTACTCCTCCCATGGTCGGCGTGCCCTTCTTCTTGAGATGGGTCTCTGGTCCGTCGGATCGGATTTGTTCACCGATTTGGTGAGTTTGTAGCTTGTGGATGACCCACGGACCTATAAGGAAACTTATGCCAAGCGCTGAAATCGCAGCCATTGCAGATCGAAATGTGATGTATTGGAAAATGTTCAATATCGACCAATATTCTTTTAATGGATAGAGGAAGTGAAAAAGCATTATCCGATTAATCCTTTGATAATTGTTTCCATTTCCATTCCCCTCGATCCTTTAACAAGGACGACATCTCCCGGCTTGATTAAAGCGCCTACGGATGAAATACAGTCCTTTTTGGAAGAAAAATGTTTGTGAAGCATTCCTGAATTGAGAGTATTATCTGTTGTTTTTGTTTCTGCTCCAACCGTAAATACACCGTCCAGTTTTTTCTGCATACATTTCTCACCAATTTTTCGATGAGCAGAGATGGTTTCTTCTCCAAGTTCGAACATATCTCCGAATATAAAATATTGCTGTCCGGAATTATTAAATGATTTCAAATAATCAATTGCTGCTAATGTGGACTCTAAATTTGCATTGTATGTATCGTCAATAAAGGTGACATTGTTAAATTGTTTTAATGTGCATCTTCCTTCCGGAGGGGTAAAGGTCTGTATTTGATTTTGGAACGTTTCCCAACTTACCCCCATTGTTATAGCTACCGCTGCAGCGGAAAGTACGTTTTTCGCAAAGGACATGTTTTGTGAGAACGTCTGAATCTCCATAGAATTGATTATAAGAGTGATGCCATCATTTTTCTCGTGATAAATGTCTGCCGAAAAATCACAATCCGGGGTGAACCCAAATGTGACTGATATTCCCTCATTGTGGAAAGTAGAAATATATATATCCGATTTATTGACGAATGAGATTCCATTTTTCAAGGAATGGTAAAGCTCTCTTTTTTCTTGCACAATATTATCTACACTTCCAAAACCTTCGAGGTGTGCCGGAGCAATATTGGTAATCAAACCGTGAGTAGGGTTTGCAACCCTGGCTAAATAGGCAATGTCGCCGGGTGCACTTGCACCCATTTCCAAAACGGAGATCGTGTGCGTTTCGTTAAGCAGCAACAATGTGAGCGGCAGACTGATTGATGTGTTGAAGTTTCCTTCAGTGGCATGAACAGTATATTCATGTTGAAAAATGTGTTTTAGCAACTCTTTTGTAGATGTTTTTCCGTTGGTTCCGGTGATGCCGATAACAGGAATGTCAAATTGCTTTCGCCAGTAATGTGCGATGTCGCCGATAGTATTTAATGGATCATCCACCACAATTTGTTGCAAATTGTCGATTGATGCTTCCTGCTTACGTACCAAGCAAGCAACGGCACCTTTTTTTTGAGCATCCGAGATAAATTGATGACCGTCAACATGCTCACCCTTTAGGGCGATATAAAGATCTCCCGGCTGAACAAGGCGACTGTCAATTGTTAGCCCGGTAACCGGGTTGTCAAATACTACTCCTGTCCTCTCAGAAAAGATTTTTTGAATCGCCGTTGGGTCTGGAAGTTGTATTCTCATACGCAATAACTCTGAATAATCTTGATGTCTGAGTACTGAATTTTTTCACCACGGACGTCCTGATACTCTTCACGTCCCTTACCAAGGACAATAAGGACATCTCCATTCTTTAATGTCGCTAATGCTGTTTTAAGTGCCTCACCGCGGTCAAGAAATACTTGATATGACTCTCCCGTAAAACCGGAAACAACTTCATTGTTAAGAACGGAAGGGTCTTCCCAGCGTGGATTGTCTGGGGCGATGTAGCAGAAATCAGCATGTTTTTCCGCAATCGTTGCCATGATGGGACGTTTGGAGGCATCTCTGTCTCCACCGACACCAAAGAGAACAGACATCCATCCTTGAGACAATCCCCGAATGGTACTTAAAACTTGTTCATAGGAGTCCGGCGTGTGTGCGTAATCGACAATGACGGTTCCTTTTGTCGTTGTTGTAAAGGTCTCCATCCGCCCGGGGATGACGTGACAATCACGAATTCCGGCTTCAATTGCTGATGCGGGAATGCCCATCGCGTGGGCTGATGCTACCGCGGAAAGAATATTTTCCAAATTAAACCGTCCAATGAGCGAGGATTCGATTTGGTAAATATGTTCGCCCGCCTGAATGTCTCCACTAATACCGGTGGCGGAGGTTTGTACGTGTTGAAAATGTATATCATTTTTTGAGGAAACCGACGTTGTAAGTATTGGTGCCGAACAATCACTGCAAATTTTTTCTCCGTAAGCATCATCCTTGTTCACAACAGCCGTGGCGGTGATTGGCAATGTTTGAAATAATTTCGATTTCGTGTGATAATACTCTTCCATTGAACCGTGATAATCCAAATGTTCCGGTGTTAAATTGGTAAATACGGCAAGATTAAAATCCACATCGGCCACACGCAATTGATGAAGTGCGTGACTGGAAACTTCCATGACGACGTGCGTAAAGTCGTTCTGAAGCAGGTCTGAGAATGTTTTATGAAGCGAAACCGGATCAGAAGTCGTCAATGTTTTTTGCTGAGGGTATCCATCGGCAATTAATCCGAGCGTCCCCATCTGCGCTGTCTTGAACCCGTGCGATTTCAGAATCGAAGTTAGCAAGGAAACAGTCGTTGTCTTTCCGTTTGTTCCTGTAATACCAACCACGGTAAGCTTTTTTGACGGATGTCCATAAAACGCAGCTGCAAGAATGGATGCTGCACGCCGTGGGTTTGCTATTTTGATTTGTGGAATGGGCAAGTCTCCCAAATCCCGTCCATTTGTAATCACCGCAGATGCCCCCTTTGAAACGGCATCAGGGATGAAATCATGCCCGTCAAATTTTGTTCCCTGAATCGCTATATAAAGATAGCCTTCTTTAACATCATTGGAATGCAATGCAATACCGGAAACATAGGTGTCCGGTAATGAATGGTCCGTTTGTACCAGAGATGTGATTAGTGTACTAAGGCGCTGTTTCATTTCAATCCTATGGTACATATAGCCCCGGATTTCAAGATTGTTCCGGGCCCCGGGCTTTGCCAAAATACTTTTCCGGATCCGCTTAGTTTTGTTCTTAATCCGGATTTTCGAATAACAGTAATGGCTTTGCGAAGACTCATTCCGCGCACATCAGGTACTGTAATTGACGACGAATTCTCCTTAACGGTAACAGAGTGCTGTAGTAAAGGTGGATTCTGTGTTGTGGGAACTGCCGGTTTAGTTCTTTGATTGTCTGTAAACAACACGTCTTGGGGTTCATCCTGACGATTAGACGGATGCGGAATTTTGATTGAATCGTCCATATTGATAATCCGCTGCATTACTTTTTTAAATACCGGTGCCGCACCGGTTGCCCCCCAATGATAAGGAGGGTTGGGTTCGTCCAATACGATAACAGCCAACAATTGCGGATTTTCGACAGGAAAAAACCCTGCAAAATTTGAAATATATTTGGATTTGGAATATCGTCCATCAATAAACTTTTGTGCAGTTCCTGTTTTTCCTGCCACGTTCCATCCAGGGATATTTGCAGACGTGCCTGTCCCGCTTTGGACAACCATTGCTAACATTGATTTTAGATCATCCATGACGGAGGGATGTGTTACCTGACGAATCACTTCAGGTTTTTCCCTATACATAACTGCGCCATTAGCATTAACAATTTGGCGTACAATTCTTGGTTTGATTAAAAATCCACCGTTCGCAATGGCAGAGTAGCTCACCGCCAGTTGAAGGGCTGTTACGCCTACTTCATGTCCCATCGATACTTCTGCAAGAGACAGATCGCTCCAATCTTTTGGCAAACGGAGCGTTCCGGACGTTTCACCAAGAAGAGAGATGTTTGTTAATGATCCGAATCCATAGTTACGGGCAATTTTATATAAAGATGTTTTCCCCACGGTTTCAGCGATTTTTATCATTCCGACATTGCTGGAATGTTGAATGATTTGTGCAAATGTCAATGTACCGTATTCTTCGTGGTCATTGATTCGTATGTTTTTGTACAAAAATGAACCATTTTCACAGTTAAATTCGTCCTCAGGTTCTACTGTATGTGATTTAAGGGCAGCGGTTGCCGCAACAACCTTAAACGTAGAACCGGGTTCAAACTGATCGGTAACAGCCCGAAGTTTTTGATGCTCGGTCTTTGCTGCAGATGGACGATTTGGGTCAAAATCAGGAACGGATGCCATTGCAAAAATTTCACCCGTATGGGGGTTTATGATAATTCCGGTTGCTGACGTTGCATTTGTTTTTGTCCGTTGAGCTTCTAGCTCCTCCTGAAGGATGGATTGATAATCCAGATCAATCGTGAGTTGGATGTTTTCACCATCTATGGGTGCTTTTATCGGATAACTATTTTTTGGGTTCGCACCGCCAAGGGCATTCCGCTGTTTGACGATCCATCCGGGCTGCCCACGTAAAAATTCTTCAAATCGATTTTCGATACCTGTGATACCCCGGTCATCCACATCGGAACATCCAACGATTTGGGAGGCAATATGTCCGTGGGGATAAAATCTTCTGGAATTTCGCTCAACAATCAATCCTTCCAAAGGATTTGCGATGAGCTCTGTACATTTATCTTTTCTGAGATTTCGTTCAAGATAAATAAAATTTCTCCCGGAAGTTAATTTTTTCAGATAAAATTCAGATTGGCGGCCGGTAATCTTAGACATGGTTTGCGCGAGCTCGGATTTATCTTTCACTTTGGAAGGGTAAGCAGCAAATGTGTAGTGAATGATATTCCGGGTTAACGGTGTATTATTTCTGTCGTAGATATTTCCACGAATAGCAGGGAGGTTTTCCTTGCTCTGACCTTGTTTTAATCCTTGCGCACGATAAACGGCACCATTCAAAATTTGCACTCTAAATAACGAGACGGATAGTCCAACCCAACTGAAGAGGATGAAAACAGAAACGACGGTAATACGCCCGCGAAATTTTAGGTAGGTTTTAGTCATCCCTGGCAAATAAACCTGCATTTACAATTTGGATAGAAAGCGTTTCCGGATCTGCGGAGACCATTCCCAATTCTTTGCGTGCCCGAGACGAGATAACATCCGCCCTGGACAAGGACTCAATATCGCTTTCCAATTCTTTGATATCGTTCAATAATTCCTTAACCGTGAACTGCTGGACTTCCAAAGCAAGAAGCGTTTCATCAACCTCCGTGTATACCCATAAATACGAGATTAATCCGGCGATTGACACAATAGTTACGAAGAAAAACATCAACGTTTGTAGCAGTTCTTTTTGTTTTTTCGATACTCTTTTTTTACCCATTAGATAATCCTTTCTGCAGCACGGAGTTTGGCACTGCGAGCTTTTGAATTTGTCGCGACTTCGTCTATTGACGGTGTAATTGGTTTTTTTGTCAAGATGCGTAAACGTCCGTCCCGATTAAATTGTTTAAAGCTATGCTTAACCGGTCGGTCCTCAAGTGAATGATAACTTATGATGACAATCCTACCCCCAATTGCGAGACTGTCTATAAACGTATCTAAGAAATGGTGTAGAGAATCAAGCTCGTTATTGACGGCGATTCTCAGTGCCTGAAAGATACGAGCGAGTGTTCGTTGGCGATGAGCGGGGGCGGTGCATCTTCGGATGCTTTCCAGTAAATCACTAATTGTTGTCATTGATGCCGCTTTTTTAATATACCGGGCAATTCGCCTGGAATGACGTTCTTCTCCGTATTGATATAAAATATCGGCCAACTCTTTTTCGGTTGAATTTTGGATTAGTGATTCTGCGGTGACTCCGGATTCAGGATCAAACCGCATATCCAAAGGTCCGTCTGTAGAGTAGGCAAATCCTCTTTCAGCTGAGCTTAGTTGCAGTGAAGAAAGTCCAAGATCAAGCAGGATTCCGTTCACGGGAGGAATCTCCTCGGAACGAAGGAGGCTCGGTATTGTGTCGTAGGATCTATTATAGAGAGAAATTGGGGTCGCGAAGGCGTGGATTGTTTCTTTACAAATATCCAAAGCCCTCGCATCACGATCAACCCCGACAAACCTCCCATCCGAATTCAGATGGGAGAGAATGTGCTTGGCGTGCCCTCCAAGACCGACCGTACCGTCCAGATAAACACCATCCGGACGTACGTTGAGATAGGAAAGAACCTCCGGCACCATAACTGGAATATGAATTGGTGAAGGTTCCGTCCCCGGTCTCATCAGAGAATAATTTTATCAGCGAGATCATCATAAGAATGTTGTTCGATCTTCATGTTTTCTTGGTCGACTTTGACCAATGTTTCAGGATTCCATAATTCTATTTTATTTACCATTCCTATAATTAACACATCCTTTGACAAGCCAGCATAGTCAATAAGAGAAGGTGTTAATAAGATGCGACCTTGTTTGTCGTAGGTCGTGAATGATGCATGCCGAACGGTATTTCGAATAAATGTTCGGTTTATGGCAGACAATGCAGAAAGTTGTTTTAATTCGGTTTCGATTTGTTGCCATACGGTGAGCGGATATACCCAGATGCAGGTGTCTTGACCGCGTGTTATGACAAACGTGTTATTATTGTCTTTGGATAATACTTGCCGAAACTTCGCAGGAATATTGACGCGTCCTTTCGCATCAACGGAATAGGAGTACTCTCCAGTGAATGTGTTTTTACTCAGTGTCATTGGCTCAAAATATGGGATAGTTACCCACAGCTACCCACAAGTCTACCAATGAAACCCACACGTGTCAATAGATTTATTATATTTTATTAAATTATTTTACATGGAATCGAATTGTTGGTCTAAAATGAAACAATAAAGTTTGGAACGAAATAATAAAAGAAAGGGTCAACTGATCTCCATATTTCCAAATCATCTTATTCCTAAGAGAGTGATTGGTAAAAAAATAAACTATTATGTCATCCCGAAGCTTACAGTCCCAGGCACGAAGTTTCGGGAGCAGAATGACTGAGGGATCTACGTAATTAAACCTGGTACAATTGAATAAAACACAAAACTTAACTCTGCTTACAAAAAATGTAGATTCTTCACTCCGTTCAGAATGTATCTTTTGATCATTATAAACCCCTGAAGGGTCTGTCTGTGGCAGACGGGCCCGCCGCTATGCTATTGGTCGGCGGATCGAAATGACAGCGACAAGTGAATGGTAGAAATAGTAGTTTTCGTACGTAATACTGTGATGATTATAAAAAAAGGAAATCTGCTGATGATTAAAAGACTTTACACAGTCTCCTGTTCGCTATTATAGCTACGGATGGCTTTTACAAGATAGGCGTATATTGTCGGATTGTTAGCCGCTGAGGATTCTCTGTAACAGACAGAGAGACAGGAAAGGGGTGACTTTTTATAAAATTCAGGTTCTCACCGTTTAAATAAATATAAACGCCCTGAAAATGATTAAGGAGGAGGTTCAGTTGTTTGTCAAACGAAAAAGTTTTTTGATCTCCGGTGATTAATCTGACCGATTCAAGAGCAAGTGTATCTTGCCGAACTTGAAATCCAATGGGTTGTTTACAGGTTATTTTTATTGAAAAGGGTGGTTTAATATTCAGAATTTTAGTTTGAGTACTTAACGACGTGTAATTCTCTAGCAATTGGTGTTGAGTAATTATATCATGACCCAACGTAATGGTTCTTCCTCCGAGTTGTTCGGTAGGATCCAAGGTTATTTTTCGAATGATAATTATAGAAAAAATAAAAATTAGTAGAAGCACACTTCCTTTGATAAGGTTTGCTCGTGTATTCGTTGGCGTACTGGGTGTTATGGTTTTTGAAAGTTCAGGTTCAGAATCCAATAGATCTGTTATCGGCTTTGGTTCCGGAGTCTTTCCGTTTTTTTTATCAAGGTATTGTTCTAGTTTTGTAATGACTTCTTCAGGATTTCCGCCGATCTCTTTTACATAGGCTTTCAAAAACAATCGGATGTACGGAAGGGGAAGGACATCAAATTGACCGGCTTCTAATGCCTTGAGAAAAGACAAACCAATTTTTGTCCTGTTATGAATCTCCGCAAGGTCAATACCTTGCTGCTCGCGGAGTGTCTTCAGTTCTTCGTAAAATGTGCTCATAGCTGAACAGAAGTTAATGGATGAAACAATTGGAATTCAATGATTTATCTCTAATATGTGTTATTTTTTGAAATATCTATTTTGATTTTGCAAATAACGAACAAGATTGTATTTAAATACTCAGATGATATGCCATTAAAACAAATCATATCCATTTTGATGGTTTCCGTTTGAAAAATCCTCAATATCTCTTATTTTTTCCTATGAATAAAATCAACTTATTACAGTCTGTACCTCTGTTTTCGGATTTGAGTGATTCATCTCTGAGTAAGATTTCTCAAGAAATGATCCTTCGATCCTATACAAAAGAGCAAATGATTCTGGTAGAAGATAATCCGGGAGAAACTTTTTTTATTGTGGCACAAGGTAGCGTAAAAGTCACACGAACGAGCGAAGATGGTCGTGAAGTCATCCTGACAATGTTAGGCGCAGGTGATTTTTTTGGTGAAATGTCATTACTGGATGGAAAAACCCGTTCAGCAAATGTTGTTGCACTTGAAGCCACCGAAACACTGACATTGTCTCGCCGTGATTTTTTATCCATCCTGGAGACGTATCCAAAAATCGCTATCCATTTATTGGAAGAATTAACCACACGAATTCGCTGGAGCGATCGCCAGATCGAAAGTTTATCTCTGAGTGGAGCTGAAAAACGCATTGCGATTGCACTGATTCGACTTGCAGAAGAATTAGGGACAATACGTCAGGGGGCTGTCAC
>JACKQG010000204.1_pt1 | contig 87019 bp, 68 predicted proteins | sample 8237621 | NCBI WGS metagenome assembly JACKQG01 (sample SAMN15677084, study PRJNA649215) | marine metagenome | biome: marine; feature: Black Sea; material: saline water; isolation source: suspended particulate matter (SPM) from the Black Sea western gyre | collected 2013-06-09/2013-06-10 | depth...
CCCATAGGTTTCATCATGGCACAACGTGCCCGCCCCCGACGCAGCTTCCTTTATATGCCCGGTTCCAACGCCAGGGCCCTTGACAAGGGCCGCAACCTTGCCGCCGACGGGCTGATTCTGGATCTGGAAGATGCCGTCGCCCCTGATGCCAAGGAAGTGGCCCGCACCCAGATCATTGATGCCTTGAAAACCGGTGGATATGGAAAGCGTGAACTGATCGTTCGGGTCAATGCCATGGATACGGTCTGGGGTCGCGATGACATCACCGCCATGGCCAAATCCGGGGCCGATGCCATCTTGCTGCCAAAAGTCGATAGTGCGGCAATGGTTCAGGATGCCGAAAAGCTGATGGCTGATGCCGGTGCACCGGATGATTTGGCTATCTGGTGCATGATGGAAACGCCGCTGGCGATACTTCACGCCGAAGAAATTGCTTTTTCGAGCAGGCGACTGGTTGGCTTCGTTCTTGGCACCTCGGATCTGGGCAAGGATTTGCACGCAGCCCACACAAGAGACCGGCTGCCGATGATCACCAGTCTTGGCCTATGCCTGCTGGCGGCGCGCGCCGCTGGCATCGCTATTGTTGACGGCGTCCATCTTGATCTTGATGACGAAGAAGGTTTTAGGCATTCCTGCATCCAGGGGCTGGAGCTGGGATTTGATGGCAAGTCCTTGATCCATCCCAAGACCATTAATTTGGCCAATCAGGTTTTCGAACCTTCATCCGCAGAGGTGGAATGGTCCAAAACAATCATCGCCGCCCACGCTGAAGCTGATAGAGAAGGCAAGGGGGTGATCGTCGTGGAAGGGAAACTGATTGAAAACCTGCACGTGGAAAACGCCCGGCGGTTGGTCGCCATGGCTGAGGCGATCGCTGAAAAGGACAGTGAATGAGCAACAAAACAAATCCCGGTAATTATTTTGAAGATTTTTCTCTGGGCCAGGAGATCGTTCACGCCACGCCGCGGACCTTAAGCGAAGGCGATGCCTCACTCTATACGGCTCTTTATGGCACCCGTTTCCCGGTCCATTCATCTGATATGTTTGCCATCTCCATAGGGTTTGAAGCCGCACCCATCGATGACATGCTGGCGTTTAATGTGGTCTTTGGAAAAACTGTCCCAGATATTTCGTTAAACGCCGTTGCCAATTTGGGCTATGCGGCGGGACGATACGGGGTTCCCGTTTATCCGGGTGACACGCTTAGGGCATCATCGCGGGTGATTGGACTAAAGGAAAATTCCAATGCCAAAACCGGTATTGTTTATGTTCATTCCGTGGGTCTTAACCAGCGTGACGAGCCGGTGCTTGATTTTGTCCGCTGGGTGATGGTCAATAAACGCGATCCGGCCAGCCCTGCCCCCGAGCCCGTGGTTCCTGAGCTACCCGTGTTTGTTGCCGATGAAGAGTTGATTGTTCCCGACGGACTGGAAATGGCCGCCTTTGATACCATGCTTTCCGGAAGCGACATGCTTTGGGACGATTATAAGGCTGGCGAAAAAATCGATCACGTCGATGGCATGACCATTGAAGAGTCCGATCATATGCTGGCGACCAGGCTCTATCAGAATACGGCCAAGGTTCACTTCAACCAGCACACCCAAAAGGAAGGCCGTTTTGGGCGTCGTATTGTTTACGGCGGCCATGTTATTTCGCTGGCCCGGGCGCTGTCGTTTAATGGTTTGGGAAACGCCTTCAAGGTCGCAGCCATCAATGCAGGCAATCACGTGGCACCGACTTTCGGCGGCGACACAATCTATGCCTGGAGCGAAGTTCTCGGCAAATCCGCAGTGTCCGGCCGCGATGATCTGGGCGCCTTACGTCTACGCACGGTGGCCAGCAAGGACCAATCTTGCGAGAACTTTCCGGGCAAGGAAGAAGATGGCAAGTACGATCCATCAGTTGTTCTTGATTTTGATTACACGGTGCTAATGCCCAAAAGACCTTAACGAAGACGTTAGGGAAAATGAAAGAGGCGTCAGGTATACAGATCCTGGGAAACCTGCATAACGCGCCGCCAAAGCAGCGCACCTGACGCCTCTAATTGGAGCCGGCCAGGCTCCGTGCATATGAAAAGCGGGCTTGTCGCCATCATCACCATCGGTTCATGGACGAACCCTGGGCAGAGAACCGTCCTTGACCGTTGGTGGTGTGAACTGCCTTCCCCCAACAATCCTTCATTCCGGTTTGCACCAGCATGAAAGACCCTTAAGTTTCAACAATTCTCCGACACGCTATCGCCGTCCTCAGTGCTGCGGACTAAAAGCGGGTGCCCTAAAAATAAAGAAGCCGAAACTTCTCGATCCTCAGGTAACCCTGGAAGGCAAGGCCTTCCGGAACGACTGGTGTTCTGGCTGCATAACAGTCTGAACCTCCCTGTCCCCTAGCTCTCCCGTCGTTCCGGCCGAGACCGGAATTTGAGGTTTGCTCTTTCGCCAAGGCACGACCGGTCTCCACCAGGGAAGAGCAGCCTACCAGCGAAAGGTCCGCCTCACTTTAGTGAGGTCAGTTATTTCGCGGCGCCCTCAAAATGGATATCCAGGCCGAAGCGCGGAAAATCCTTCATAAGGACACTGTCTCCTGAACGCTCTACAGCGCGAACACCGCAGATATTCAAGAGGCAGTAAATTTCTCAATAAAACGCCCATCAGGTCCCGAAGGACGATCAGAAAGCAATGTCAAAATTTACTGCATCGGCACTTTTACATACGCGATACATGGTCTGAAAAATCGTTTATGGCTTCAATATAAATATCTGTGAAAAAACAACATTTCTGTGAATAAGATTCCAACATGCACACATTTGACACACATGTTTTCCACAACTGTGTTCACATGTCTTGGTAGGTTTTCTTTGGAATCAACAGATTAGGGTTTCGCGGCTAAATCTTAATTTAGAAGAAACTAATGTAATAAGAGTGTTTATTTTATTTCCCCTCGGGTTGAGGTTGTGAAAGTTGACTTGCCCGAACTGAGCGTTTAAACGGGTTGGGAAGCTTGTTTATAATCATTTGGACTTCTTCATGACGTCAGAGAAATCAACCACCGGTGCTGCAAAGGCGCGGCCACTTTCGCCGCACCTTCAGGTTTATAACCCACAGATAACATCTGTCCTGTCGATCTTGCACAGGATGATGGGCGTCGCTCTGTCTTTTGGCAGTGTATTCCTGATTTACTGGTTGTCGTCAGCGGCTTATGGTCCTGATGCGTATGGTCGCGCACAAGATTTTTTTGGCTCTCCTATCGGCCAGCTCATCTTGTTGGGTCTGACTTTTTCGCTGTTTTATCACCTAGCCAACGGCATCCGTCATTTGATTTGGGACGTCGGTCTTGGTTTTGATATGCCGATGTTGCGGGCCACGGGAATCGTTGTTGTTTTCACGGCCTTTGGACTAACGGCGCTAACCTGGATCGTTGCCTATGTGCGCGCCGGGATCATTTAAAGGAACAACGAGATGGAAATGCGCACACCTCTCGCCCATGCCCGCGGGCTCGGTCCGGCAAAAAGTGGCTGTACCAGTCATTGGTGGGCTCAACGGCTGACATCGATGGCGCTGCTGCCGTTGATGTTGTGGTTTGTTGTTTCTGTACTCAGTCTTGTTGGCGCTGACCATGGTGATTATGTGTTATGGGTTTCGGACCCGGGCAATACCCTGCTTCTGGTGCTGACGGTGGTGACGATTTTTTATCATTCCGAACAGGGCCTGCATGTTGTTGTTGAAGATTATGTTCATAGCGAAGTCGGTAAAATAACCGCCCTGATCGCGGTTAAGGCCTTTGCGTATCTTGGCGGGATTGCCTCGTTGCTAGCTATTTTCCGCGTTGCTTTCGGAAGTTAATTCATTCATGTCCACTGCTTACGAAATTACCGATCACATTCATGATGTCCTGGTTATCGGGGCTGGCGGGGCCGGTCTTCGTGCGACCCTGGGAATGTCGGACGGCGGCCTTAAAACCGCTTGTATTACCAAGGTGTTCCCGACCCGCAGTCATACGGTTGCCGCCCAGGGCGGTATCGGTGCTTCGCTTGGCAATATGGCCGAAGATAACTGGCGCTGGCATATGTACGACACGGTTAAAGGTTCGGACTGGCTCGGCGATCAGGACGCCATCGAATATATGTGCCGCGAGGCGGTGCCGGCGGTTTATGAGTTGGAACACTTCGGGGTGCCGTTCTCGCGTAACGAAGAAGGCAAGATCTACCAGCGCCCTTTCGGCGGCCACATGCGCAATTTCGGTGAGGCCCCGGTGCAGCGCGCTTGCGCCGCCGCCGACCGGACCGGTCACGCCATCCTGCATACCCTCTATCAGCAATGCCTGAAACGTGGCGCCGAGTTCTTTGTTGAATATGTCGTTATCGACTTGCTGATGGATGACGAGGGCGATTGTTGCGGCGTTCTGGCCTGGAATCTGGATGACGGGTCCTTGCATCGTTTCCGCGCCCACAAAACCGTGCTGGCGACCGGTGGTTATGGCCGTGCCTTCTTCTCGTGCACGTCGGCCCATACTTGTACCGGAGATGGCAATGGCATGGTGGCGCGTGCGGGGTTGCCCCTACAGGATCATGAATTTGTCCAGTTTCATCCAACCGGCATGTACGGTTCAGGTTGCCTGATCACCGAAGGGGCACGCGGTGAGGGTGGTTATCTGACCAACAGCCAAGGTGAGCGTTTCATGGAACGCTACGCGCCGACGGCCAAGGATCTGGCCTCGCGCGATGTGGTCAGTCGGGCCATGACCGTTGAAATACGCGAAGGCCGGGGTGTTGGTGACGAGGACGATCATATCTTCCTGCATCTTGAGCATTTGGGAGAAGACTTGCTGCTTGAACGTCTTCCGGGGATTACCGAGTCGGCGCAAATCTTTACTGGCGTTGACGCCACCCGCGAACCAATTCCGGTGCTGCCAACGGTTCACTACAACATGGGCGGTATCCCGACCAATTATCACGGTGAAGTCCTGCGCCCCACTGAAAGTGATCCCGACGCCGTCGTCGGTGGCTTGATGGCGATTGGCGAATGCGCCTGTGCCTCGGTTCATGGTGCCAACAGACTGGGCACCAATTCGCTTCTCGATATTGTCGTTTTCGGCCGTGCTGCGGCGATCCGCGCGGTCGAAACGATCAAGAAGGGCTCGAAACCCAAACCGTTATCCGTGGATCAGTCAGATCGCGCCCTGGGTCGCCTGGACGTCTTGCGTCATGCCGACGGGGCATCGAAAACCAGCGAGATCAGGGGTGAGCTTCAGCGTGCCATGCAGCGCGACGCCGCCGTTTTCCGAACACAGGAAACCATGCAACAAGGTCAAAAAAATGTTGACGCGATTGTCAACTCAATGGACCAGATCGGGGTCTCGGACCGTTCCATGATCTGGAATTCGGATCTTGTTGAAGCGCTGGAACTTGAAAATCTTTTGGCCTGCGCCCAGGCCACCATCCATTCAGCTGTCGCCCGCAAGGAAAGCCGCGGTGCCCATGCCCGCGAAGATTTCCCCGATCGGGATGATGAGAACTGGATGAAACATTCGCTGGCCTGGATTGATGAGAACGGCAAGGTCACTTTAAGTTACCGTCCGGTCCATACCTGGACACTCAGCGACGACGTCGATTACATCGAACCGGCAGCGCGGGTGTACTGACATGGTAGAATTCAACCTTCCGGCGGATTCCAAAGTCGGTACTGGCAAAACCCACAAAGCACCCGATGGGGCGACCCGGATCAAGACCTTCAAGGTCTACCGTTTTGATCCCGACAGCGGTAATAATCCGCGTCTCGACAGCTTCGAGATCGATCTCGATAAATGCGGACCGATGGTTCTGGACGCCCTGATAAAAATCAAGAACGAGCTCGATTCAACCCTGACCTTCCGGCGATCCTGTCGGGAAGGTGTGTGCGGGTCATGCGCTTTTAATATCGACGGCACCAATACGCTGGCATGTACCAAGGCGATTTCCGAGATCAAGGGTGACGTTAAAATTTACCCGCTGCCCCACATGCCGGTGATCAAGGATCTGGTCCCCGACCTGACGGTGCCCTACGCACAATATACATCAATCAAGCCGTGGTTGAGCACCGACTCCGCAGCTCCCGACAATGAAAGATTGCAGAGCCCCCAAGAGAGAGCCCGGCTGGACGGCTTGTGGGAATGTATTTTGTGTTTCTGCTGCCAGACCAGTTGCCCCAGTTACTGGTGGAACGGTGATCGATATCTGGGCCCGGCCGTGTTGTTGCAGTCTTACCGGTGGATTGCCGATAGCCGGGACGAGGCAACAGGCGAGCGCCTTGACGATCTGGACGATCCGTTCAAGTTGTACCGCTGCCACACCATTATGAATTGCACCAGCACGTGTCCCAAGGGCCTCAATCCCGGCAAAGCCATCGCCGAGATCAAGAAGGCGCAAGTAAAACGATTATAGTTTAGGGTAAGCCCCATGAACTTGTATGCCATGCTTCAAGCGAGGGCCGAACAGGGCATGCCTTTGCGGGTCGGCCTGATCGGTGCTGGAAAATTTGGTGCCATGTTCTTAAGTCAGGCCTTGCACACACCGGGTTTGCATATTCTCGCCATCGCCGACCTTGATGTCGGCCGCGCCCGCGAACAACTGGCGACCACCGGTTGGCCGCCTGAACGCTATGGTGCCACGTCGCCCGCCAAGGCCCTGGCCGACGGCTCCACTTACCTTACCGATGATGCAGACGAATTGATAAGGGCCGGCGGCATCGAAGTCGTAATCGAGGCGACCGGGGTGCCCGAGGCCGGTATCGCGCACGCCCTGAAATGTTTCGAACGCGGTCGCCATGTGATCATGGTCAACGTCGAAGCCGACGCCCTGGCGGGGCCCCTGCTGGCGCGCCGGGCAGCGCAGGCCAATGTTGTTTATTCCATGGCTTACGGCGATCAACCGGCGTTGATTGCCGAACAGGTCGATTGGGCAAGGGCTTGCGGTTTCCAGGTTATTGCAGCGGGCAAGGGAACCAAGTATCTGCCCCAGTATCATGCCTCGACACCCGAAACGGTTTGGGATTATTACGGACTGACGTCCAAGCAAGCGGCGGCGGCGGGCATGAATGCCAAGATGTTTAACTCGTTTCTGGACGGCACCAAATCGGCTATTGAAATGGCGGCGGTGGCCAATGCCTGCGATTTAACACCGCCCGATGACGGTTTGCAGTTTCCGCCGTGTGGTATTGACGATCTGGCTCAGGTTCTGCGCCCCCAGGCCGATGGCGGGGTTCTGCCCGAGAAGGGCATGGTCGAGGTGATCTCAAGTCTTCACCGGGACGGACGGGAGGTCGAGCGGGATTTACGTTGGGGCGTGTTTGTATCCTTTGAAGCGCCATCGGATTACGTCCGCGACTGTTTTGCCCAATACGGCGTCACCACCGATGACAGTGGACGCTACTGCGCGCTCTACAGGCCGTTTCATCTGATCGGGCTGGAACTGGGTATCAGCGTAATTGCCGCAGGGCTTACCGGCCAGCCGACCGGTGTGGCGCAGCATTTCCGGGGTGACGTGGTGGCAACGGCAAAACGCGGACTGGAATCTGGCGAGGTGCTTGACGGTGAGGGCGGCTTTACTGTGTATGGCACCTTGATGGGGGCTGCCAAATCCTGTCACAACGGCTACCTGCCAATCGGCCTTGCCAGTGGCGTTACCTTAAAAACCCATATTGCCAACGGTCAGGCGATAAAGTTTTCAGATGTGGAAATTGACGAAACGACCATGGCGTTTCAGTTCCGCCGTCAAATGGAAGCAACATTTGATCCGGTCGGTGGCTTGATTTAGACTGCTATCAGTTAATTCGTCAACATAAGGTGGCTAAACTGGAAGGTCCGCTTAACGATTACCGTCGCATGATACTGGCCGGGGAATTGCGACCCGATTCGGCCCAGAGTCTTGCCGTGGAAAAACTGCAAAGCCTTCATCATGCCCTGGCCGCTTACGAACCATCGAGCGGAAGCAAAGGCTGGAAGGACCGTTTCGGCCTTGGCCGCAGACGTGAACAGCCGCCCCAGGGTCTGTACATGTTTGGTGGCGTCGGGCGTGGCAAATCCATGCTAATGGACATGTTTTTCAAAACCGCACCGGTCCGGAACAAGCGGCGTGTCCACTTCCATGCTTTTATGCAACAGATTCATGCCCGCCTGAATGAGTACCGCAAATGGAAAGGCCGTGGCGATGACCCGATCCCGCCCATCGCCAAACGCCTGGCTGAAGAGGCAACCCTTTTGTGCTTCGATGAATTTCAAGTTCACGACATTGCCGATGCAATGATTTTAAGTCGCTTGTTTAAAACCCTTTTCGATGAAGGTGTGGTTGTTGTGGCGACATCGAACAGGCCGCCATCCGATCTTTATAAAGATGGTTTGCAGCGCGCCTTGTTCTTGCCGTTTATCGACCTTCTGGAAGAAAAACTCGATCTGCTGATGCTTGACGGGGCTTTGGACTATCGCCGGGAAACTATTCGTCAGGCCGGTGTCTATCTGACTCCGCACAGCAAAGAATCGGAACGACACCTTGGCCAGTTATTCGAGCGCCTGACCAGCGAAGCCGAAGAACTTTCCGAACCGATTATTGTTAACGGTCGCGAACTGAATATTCCAATGGCCGCTGACGGGGTTGCCATGATCGGTTTTGATGATTTGTGCGGAACCGAACTGGGTCCGGCGGATTATCTGGCCGTCGCCGGTCGTTATCACACGCTGCTGCTTTACGATATTCCGCGCATGGGGCCTGAAAACCGCAACGAGGCCAAGCGCTTCGTGACGCTGATTGACGCGCTCTATGAAAGCGGCAGCAATCTGGTTTGTTCAGCCGCCGCCCAACCTTCGGAGCTTTATACGAAGGGTGACGGGTCTTTCGAGTTTGAGCGGACCGCATCAAGGTTGATGGAAATGCAATCCGAAGAATATCTTGGCCAAGACCAGGCCGCCTGACAGGGTTTGCCATAGCCCTTGTGCAATCGGTTCCATACGACTAAATCAGGGGGGTAACCCCCATTCAGTGGAGACTCTCGTTGAGCGATAGCGTCGTATTACCGGATTTTCAAGTAACCAGTAACATCGCCCCAGGCATTGATCTGAAGGCCGAGATCAACCGGTTGCGTGCGGACAAGAATGCGATCATTCTGGCCCACTATTATCAGGACTACGAAATTCAGGACATTGCCGATTTTGTCGGCGATAGCCTTGATCTGTCTCGCAAGGCAGCTGAAACAGACGCTGATGTGATTGTTTTTTGTGGTGTGCGTTTCATGGCCGAGGTCGCCAAGATCGTCAACCCGACCCGCACCGTGCTGTTACCTGATGGCGATGCCGGTTGTTCCCTGGAAGAGGCGTGTGGCCCACAGGAATTCCAGGCCTGGCGCGAGGCTCACCCGGATCATATCTCGCTGACTTATATCAATTGCTCGGCTCAGGTTAAGGCGCTTTCTGATATTATTGTGACCTCGTCAAATGCCGAGGCGATCATCAATCAGCTGCCCAAGGACCAGCCGATCCTGTTCGCCCCTGATCGTCATTTGGGACATTTCCTTAACAAGAAAACCGGTCGCGACATGGTTCTGTGGCCGGGGAGTTGCATCGTCCACGAAGAATTTTCCGAAGATCTGCTTTTGCAGCTAAAGGCAGAGCATAAGCAAGCCCAGGTCGCCGCACACCCCGAATGCCCCGATACGATCCTTGAATTGGCTGATTATATCGGCTCGACCAGGGGTATCCTCAATTTTGTCGCCACTGACCCGGGCCAGGAATTTATCATCGCCACCGAACCCCACATCATCCACCAGATGCAGAAGGATAATCCGGAAAAAACCTTCATCGCCGCACCAGGGGTCAGCGAAGCACGCGATGTCGATGCCTGTCCGTGCACCAATTGTCCCTACATGGCCCTGAACACCATGGAGAAACTCTATCAGGCGATGAAGAATGATGGCCCCCGTATCGAGCTGGACGAAGATTTACGCCTGCGCGCCCTAAAGCCCATAGAGCGGATGCTCGAGATGTCGCCGAAGGGCACTGCTGCGGCGTCGCAAGCGGCAGAATAAAAGCGTGACCACTCTTGACCAGCGAACCATCGAGCGCCTGATCGACGATGCCCTCAAAGAAGACTTGGGGAGCGGTGACCAGACATCTGCGGCAACCCTCGGAGAGAAGACGCGCCTGCATCTGGTGATGGCGACGCGCGAGGATATCATCGTCGCCGGTCTCGATATTGCGGCTCAGGTCTTTAAGCGCCTTGCCCCCTATGCCCATATTCAGTGTTTGAGTGAAGACGGCGCGCGGGTGGCAAGGGGTGGCCAGTTGATGAAGCTGGAAGGACCGGCGCGGGCGCTTTTAAGCGCCGAACGCACGGCCCTGAATATTGTTCAGATGCTTTCGGGCATCGCCACCGAAACGGGACGCTTTGTCGATGCCATTGCTGGCAGCGGCGCTACCTTGCTCGATACCCGTAAAACCATTCCCGGATTGCGGGCCCTTTCCAAGTACGCAACGCGCATGGGCGGGGCGACCAATCACCGTATGCGTCTCGATGACGGGGTGCTGATCAAAGACAATCACATTGCCGTCGCAGGGTCAGTAGCCATGGCCCTTAAACTGGCGCAGGAAGCGGGCTTGAAGGACATCGAGGTGGAATGCGACACGCTTGAGCAGGTTGCCCAGGCTCTGGCAGCGGGGGCCGATAAAATCCTCCTCGATAACATGAGCATTGAAGAGCTTAAGCAGGCGGTTGAAATGTCCGGCGGACGCATCCCCCTTGAAGCTTCTGGGGGAGTCAATCTCAAGACCATCGGAGCGATTGCTAAAACCGGGGTCGATTTTATTTCCGTCGGTCACATCACTCAATCTGCAGGGGCCGTCGATATTGGTCTTGATATTATAGAACCACAATAAATCTAACGATATCCAGCAACCCATTCAGGTAGGTTCCCCTTGCCCTTGGGTCTAATTAGCGTTACAAAAAATTGATGTTTGCGCTGCAAAATCAATCGTTGCGGCGACATTTTAACGAGGTTTTACAATATACGAGGGGATGGATTCATGGCACGAAACAAGATTGCCCTTATCGGCGCCGGAAATATCGGCGGAACACTGGCGCATCTGGCTGGACTGAAAGAGCTAGGGGACATTGTTCTTTTCGACATTGTCAACGGTGTGCCCCAGGGCAAGGCGCTTGATCTGGCGGAATCTTCGACCATTGAAGGTTTCGATTGCGGGATCAAGGGAGCCTCCAGTTACGCCGCCATTCGTGGTGCCGACGTGGTTATCGTAACCGCTGGTGTACCGCGCAAACCGGGCATGAGCCGCGATGACCTGCTTGGCATCAATACCTCGGTGATGGAGTCCGTTGGTCAGGGGATCAAGGAGAATTGCCCCAAAGCCTTTGTTATCTGCGTTACCAATCCGCTCGACGCGATGGTCTGGGTGTTGCGCGAGGCATCCGGTTTGCCCCACAACAAAGTTGTCGGCATGGCCGGGGTGCTTGATTCAGCGCGCTTCAGTTATTTCCTGTCAGAAGAATTCAAGGTTTCGGTGGAAGACGTCTCGACCTTTGTGCTTGGTGGACACGGCGATACCATGGTTCCACTGCCACGCTATTCAACAGTCGGCGGCGTACCGCTGCCTGACTTGGTCAAGATGAAGTGGACAACCCAGAAACGCATTGATGAAATTGTCCAGCGCACCCGTGACGGCGGTGCTGAAATCGTCGGCCTGCTTAAAACCGGTTCGGCTTTTTATGCCCCGGCCAGTGCCGCCATTCAGATGGCCGATGCCTACTTGAATGACAAAAAGCGTGTGCTGCCGTGTGCCGCATTTCTTAAAGGCCAATACGGGGTCAAAGATATGTACGTTGGCGTTCCGGTTGTCATTGGTGCCAAGGGTGTGGAGCGGATCGTCGAGATCAAACTCGACAAGGAAGAAAAAGCCGGCTTCAACAAGTCGGTGCGCGCCGTCAAAGGCTTGATCAGGATCATCCTGGGCCTCAAGAAAAAAGCTGCAAAGAAAGCCACAGTGAAAAAAGCACCCGCCAAAAAGAAAGCTGCGGCAAAGAAAAAACCCGCCGCGAAAAAAGCGGCGGTAAAAAAGGCTCCAGCCAAGAAGAAGGCCGCACCTAAAAAGGCTGTCAAGAAGAAGGCCCCGGCCAGGAAGAAGGCAGTCGCCAAGAAAAAAGCGGTGAAAAAAGCGGTTGTGAAAAAAGCTCCTGCCAGGAAAAAAGCAGTAAAAAAAGCGCCAGCAAAGAAAAAGCCCGTCCGTAAGGCTGCTGCCAGAAAGAAAAAGTAATTTCAGCTGTGATCTGAATGGTCCGCAAGGCCCGTAACGCAAGGGAACTTTAAGGAAACCGATGAATATTCACGAGTATCAGGCCAAGCAGTTGCTGGCCAAGTTCGGCGTCACTGTACCCCGCGGGGGTGTCGCCTACACACCGCCGGAGGCTGAAACCGTTGCCAACGAGCTGGGCGGTCCTGTGTGGGTCGTCAAATCACAAATTCATGCCGGTGGACGTGGTGCCGGACGTTTCGCCGATAACCCGGATGGCAAAGGCGGTGTCCGCGTCGTCACATCCATGGACGATGTTAAAGAAAGCGTCGGTGAGATGCTTGGCCATGTTCTGGTCACCAAGCAGACCGGCCCGGCGGGTAAGGAAGTCAAGCGAGTCTATATCGAAGAAGGCTGCGACATTGCTCGCGAGCTCTATTTGTCCATACTGGTTGATCGTTCGACGTCAAGGGTGACCTTGATGGCATCAACGGAAGGCGGTATGGAAATCGAAGAAGTCGCCGAAGCGACTCCGGAAAAAATCCTTAAAGTGTCCATCGATCCTGCCACCGGCATGTTGCCGTTCCACGCCCGTAAACTGGCTTTCGGTTTGGGCCTGGAGGGCAAGCAGGTCGGCACGGCGACCAGGTTCATGCTGGCGCTTTATGACGCGTTTATAAAACTGGACGCCTCAATGATGGAAATCAACCCGCTGGTGGTTACCGGTGATGGCGACATTATTGCGCTGGACGCAAAAATGAACTTCGACGACGACGCCCTGTTCCGCCACAAGGATGTGGAGGAACTGCGCGACGAAGACGAAGAAGACCCCGCCGAACTTGAAGCGGCGCGTCATGAACTCAATTACATCAAACTTGATGGCAACATTGGCTGCATGGTCAATGGTGCCGGGCTTGCCATGTCGACCATGGATATCATCAAGCTTTACGGTGGTGATCCGGCCAACTTCCTGGATGTTGGCGGCGGGGCGACCAAGGAGCGGGTAACCACCGCTTTCAAGCTGATCTTATCAGACCCAAATGTCGAAGGCATTCTGGTCAACATCTTCGGCGGAATTATGCGCTGTGATGTGATTGCCGAAGGCGTTGTCGCCGCAGCCCGTGAGGTTAGCCTCAACGTGCCGCTGGTTGTTCGTCTTGAAGGAACCAATGTTGAACTGGGCAAGAAGATTCTGAGCGAGTCAGGGTTAGCCATTGTTTCAGCCGACGATTTGGCCGAAGCGGCCGAAAAGGTCGTCCAGGCCGTGAAGGAGGCTTAAGAGCTATGGCTGTACTTGTCGACTCAGATACCAAAGTCATCTGTCAGGGTTTCACCGGAGCCCAGGGCACATTCCATTCCGAACAGGCGATTGCTTATGGCACCCAAATGGTTGGTGGCGTAACACCCGGCAAGGGTGGTGCCCGCCATCTTGACTTGCCGGTGTTCGACACCGTTGCCGATGCGGCCAAAGCGACCGGGGCGACAGCTTCGGTTATTTACGTACCGCCGCCGTTCGCCGGTGACGCCATTGTCGAGGCCATTGACGCCGGACTTCCCCTGGTTGTCTGCATTACTGAAGGCATTCCGGTGCTTGATATGGTCAAGGTCAAACGTGTCCTTGAAGGCTCATCAACGCGCCTCGTCGGTCCCAATTGTCCCGGTGTTATTACCCCCGGCGAATGTAAAATTGGCATTATGCCCGGCCACATCCACACCCGTGGCAAGATTGGCATTGTTTCGCGTTCGGGAACCCTGACGTACGAAGCGGTGGCCCAAACAACGGCCGCAGGCCTCGGTCAATCAACTTGTATCGGCATCGGCGGCGATCCCATCAACGGCACCAACTTCGTTGATTGCCTTGAAATGTTCCTGGCCGATCCACAAACCGAAGCCATCGTCATGATCGGTGAAATTGGCGGCACCGCCGAAGAGGAAGCCGCCGACTATATCAAGCAGTCGAAAACCAAAAAACCGGTGGCCAGTTTCATTGCCGGGATGACCGCCCCCCCGGGTCGCCGCATGGGCCATGCCGGGGCGATTATTTCGGGTGGCAAGGGAACCGCAGCCGACAAGATTGAAGCGTTAAAAAGCGCCGGAATTTTCGTCGCTGACTCACCATCTGCTATCGGTTCGACCATGGTCAAGGCGATAGCCGGGTGACGATCTAATCATCAAAGGGAGGGGAGACGGATCAGCTGAAATCCGTCCATATGAACATCATGTCTTCGTCAATTGATAATTTCCTGACCGGTGCCAATGCGACCTATGTTGCAGAGCTCTATGCCCGCTTTCTTGAAAACCCGACACTGGTCGATCAGACCTGGGTCGATTTTTTCAACGGGTTGACCGATGACTTAAGCGATACCAGAAACGATTTCAGGGGTGCCAGCTGGGCCCCGTCGGAATCCGGTGTTATAGGTACCAATGGTGGCCTGATCGCAGAAGAAATTGGGGCCTCCATGGATCAGTCCCCGGTGGCTTATGATGGTGGTTCAGCCGCTGAAATGATGGGCGGCGGCCTGCCGACCATGGCCCGCGGCCTTGATGGTCGCGCCGATGCCGGCAAGATCCGCCAGGCAACCCTGGATTCGATCAGCGCCTTGATGATGATCCGTGTTTACCGGGTGCGCGGCCACCTGAATGCCAACTTTGACCCCTTAGGTCTGGAGGGCATGGATCTTCATACGGAGCTTGATCCAAAGACCTACGGTTTCCACGAAGAAGATATGGACCGGCCGATCTTTATCAATAATGTGCTCGGCCTGGAAACGGCGACACCCAGGGAAATTCTCAAAATCCTAAAGGAAACCTACTGCGGCTCCATTGGTGTCGAATTTATGCATATCCAGGAACCCGAAGAGCGCGCCTGGATTCAGCGTCGTATCGAAGGTGCTCACAACCACACGGAATTCACCTTCAAGGGCAAACGCTTTATTTATCAGCGCCTTGTCGAAGCCGAAGGATTCGAGCAATTCCTCGACAAGAAATACACCGGCACCAAACGCTTTGGCCTGGATGGCGGCGAAAGCCTGATTGCGGCCCTGGAGCAAATCATCAAGCGCAGCGGTCAGCTAGGCGTCAAGGAAGTGGTCCTCGGTATGCCGCACCGTGGACGCCTGAATGTGCTCGCTTCGATCATGAACAAGCCCTATCTGGCAATGTTCGCCGAATTCATGGGGTTGGCCTCAAAGCCGGATGACATTATGGGTTCGGGCGACGTTAAATATCACCTGGGAACATCAGCCGATCGTATTTTCGATGGTAATACGGTGCATTTGTCGCTGACCGCCAACCCGTCCCATCTGGAAGCAGTCAACACCGTCGTTCTGGGCAAGGTTCGCGCCAAGCAGGCGCAAATCGGTGATGAGGAACGCAAGTGCATTATGGGTCTTCTGATGCATGGCGATGCCGCTTTCGCCGGTCAGGGACTGGTCCCTGAAACCCTGGACCTGTCACAACTGAAGGGCTACCGGACCGGCGGCACCGTTCATTTCATCGTTAACAACCAGATCGGGTTCACCACCGCGCCGTCCAAGTCCCGCTCCTCGCCGTATCCGTCTGATATCGCCAAGGGCATTCAGGCACCGATTTTCCACGTCAATGGTGATGACCCCGAAGCGGTTGTCCATGTTGCCAGGATCGCCGCCGAATTCCGCCATGAGTTTAATCGTGACGTGGTCATCGACATGTTCTGCTATCGCCGTCATGGCCATAACGAGGGTGACGAGCCGATGTTCACCCAGCCGATTATGTACAAGGCGATCAAGAAGCATCCGACGACCCGCGACATCTATGCCCGGCAGCTTGAAAAAGAAGGCGTGCTTGGTGAAGGCGAAGCCCAGCACATCATGCAGACCTTTGACAGCGAGTTGGAAAAGGAATTCGCTGCGGCAAATACTTACAAACCAAACAAGGCTGATTGGCTTGAGGGCAAGTGGAAAGGCCTGATCCAGTTAACCGGCGAAGAAGAAATGCAGGATGATGACACCTCGGTGTCGATGGAACTGCTTAAAGAAGTCGGCTTGTCGATTGCGAGAATTCCGGAAAATATTGAACTGAACAAGAAAATCGCCCGCCAGCTTGATGCCAAACGCAAGATGATTGAAGAGGGCAAAGGCATCGACTGGGCGATGGGGGAAGCGTTGGCTTTCGGGACATTGCTTGTCGAGGGTACGGGTGTCAGGCTTTCCGGTCAGGATTCCGGGCGTGGCACGTTCTCTCATCGGCACTGTGTTCTGGTCGATCAGAACAACGAAAACCGTTATTTTCCGTTAAGTGAAATTCGCAACGAGCAGGCCCAGTTCGAGGTGATGGACAGCCCGCTTTCGGAAGCCGGTGTGCTTGGTTTCGAGTATGGTTATTCGCTCGCCGATCCGCAAACCCTGGTTTTGTGGGAAGCTCAGTTTGGCGATTTTGCCAATGGCGCCCAGGTCATTATTGATCAGTTTATTTGCTCCGGGGAGTCCAAGTGGCTCAGGATGTCGGCGGTTTGCATGTTGCTGCCTCATGGTTTTGAAGGCCAGGGACCGGAACATTCATCGGCCCGGCTTGAGCGCTATCTGCAATTGTGCGCCGAAGACAACATGCAGGTCGTCAACATCACCACTCCGGCCAATTATTTCCATGTGTTAAGGCGGCAAATGCGGCGAAACTTCCGCAAACCGCTGATTGTGATGTCGCCTAAGTCGCTGCTGCGACACAAACGGGTGATTTCCAACCTCGGTGAAATGGGCCCTGATACCCGCTTCCGCCGTGTATTGCCCGAAACGGATAATCTGGAATTGGACAAGAATATTCGCCGGGTCGTGGTCTGCACCGGCAAGATCTATTATGACCTTTTGCAAGCCCGTCGGGATGCGGGCACAAAGGATGTAGCGATTATTCGCGTCGAACAACTTTATCCGTGGCCGCGCAAGTCGCTTTATCAGCAATTGAGTCGCTATCCCAATGCTGAAATCGTCTGGGTTCAGGAAGAACCGGCAAATATGGGTGCCTGGTTCTTTGTCTATCCACGCTTTCTGTCCATGTTCGACAAGCTGGATGGCAAAAACAAACGACCGACCTACATCGGACGCACGGCGGCGGCATCACCGGCGACCGGCTTTGCCAAGGTTCATAAGGCCGAACAGGATGAAATTGTCGAACGCGCCCTGCATGTGGCGATTGAAGAGCTACCGCAACCGTTTACGCGTAGCGGTTATTAATTTTTATTATTTGATTTAACTCTGACATTGAGGATGACATGGCGACGGAAATAAAAGTACCAACATTGGGAGAATCCGTAACCGAGGCCACAGTTGCCAAGTGGATGAAATCGGTTGGCGACGCGGTTGCCCTTGACGAACCACTTGTCGAGCTTGAAACCGATAAGGTAACGCTTGAAGTGAACGCGCCGACGGCGGGCACCCTAAGTGCCATTAGTGCCGATGAAGGGGCCGAGGTCGAAGTCGGTGCACTATTGGGCATGTTGGAGGAAGGTGCTGGCGCCCCGGCAGCCAAGCCTGCAGCCAAACCCGAACCGGCCGCAGCCGCCCCGGCCCCTGAACCAGCCCCCGCTGCCGCCCCGGCACCTGCCGCAGCCGCAAGTGCCACATTGTCGCCAGCGGTCCGCAAGCTGGTCGAGGAAAACAATCTCGACCCCGCAGCCATTCCCGCCACCGGCAAGGATGGCCGTCTGGTCAAGGGCGATGTGCTGGCCTTTATGGAAGGCGGCGGTGCCGCAGCCCCCGCCGCAGCCCCTGCCGCCAGCGCGCCCGCTCCGGCGGCGGCAAGTTATCCGGCCCGGCCAGCTGGCCCGCGCGAGGAAAAAGTTCGGATGACGCGACTGCGCAAGATGGTCGCGGCGCGCCTTAAGGAAGCCCAGAACACGGCGGCCATGCTGACCACCTTCAACGAAGTTGACATGACCGAAGTGATGGCGATGCGGGCCAAGTACAAGGAAATTTTCGAGAAGAAGCACGGCGTCAAGGTCGGCTTTATGTCGATTTTCGCGAAAGCCTGTGTCGTCGCCCTGCGCGAGTTTCCGGGGGTCAATGCGGAAATCAGCGGTGATGAAATTATCTATAAAAACTATTACGACATCGGTGTCGCCGTCGGCTCGCCGCAAGGCCTGGTGGTGCCGGTGCTGCGCGATGTCGATGCCGCAAGCTTTGCTGATATTGAAGCACAAATTGGTGATTTCGGTCGTCGTGCCCGTGATGGCAAACTGACCATGGACGAAATGCAGGGCGGATCGTTCACCATCACCAATGGCGGTATCTTCGGCTCGTTGCTATCGACGCCAATCCTCAACCCGCCCCAATCGGGTATTCTTGGAATGCACAAAATCCAGCAACGGCCGATGGTCATGGCTGATGGTTCTATCGAGGCCCGGCCGATGATGTATCTGGCGCTGTCCTACGATCACCGCATTGTTGATGGCCGAGAGGCGGTGTCGTTCCTGGTTCGCGTCAAGGATTGCATCGAAGACCCGCAGCGCATCATGCTGGACACCTAAAAGGAATAGTAAAAATGAGCGATCCCTATGACGTGATTGTTGTCGGCGGTGGTCCCGGCGGCTATGTGTGCGCCATCCGCGCAGCCCAGCTGGGCCTGAAAGTCGCCTGCGTCGAGAAGCGCGGCACCCTTGGCGGCACCTGCCTGAATGTCGGCTGTATTCCCTCGAAGGCTTTGTTGCAGTCGTCCCATCATTTTGAAGCAGCGTCTCATGAATTCGCCGCCCATGGGGTGAAGACCGGCAAGGTCGCCCTTGATCTTGAAACCATGCTCGGGCGCAAGGACAAGGTTGTCGATGACCTGACCAAGGGTATTGAGTTCCTGCTCAAGAAAAACAAGGTCGATTACATTATTGGCAGCGGTACCATCAAGGAAGCAGGTACCCTTGAGGTGACATCGCTGGATGGCGGGAAACAGGTTCATAAAGCCAAGAACATCGTTATCGCCACCGGCTCCGATGTTGCTCCGCTTCCCGGCGTGACCATTGACGAGAAGCAGATCGTCAGTTCGACCGGCGCGCTGGCCCTCACGAAAGTGCCTAAATCCATGGTCGTCGTTGGCGGCGGGGTGATCGGTCTCGAGCTGGGGTCTGTCTGGCGGCGGTTAGGAGCGGAAGTCACCGTGGTTGAATTCCTCGACAGCATTCTGCCGGGCATGGACGGTGAAGTGGTCAAACAAATGACCCGGACCCTGAAAAAGCAGGGCATGAAGTTCAAGTTGCAAGCCAAGGTTACGGCGGCCAAGGCATCGAAAGCCGGTGTCTCTTTAAGCGTCGAGCCGCGTGATGGTGGGAAGGCCGAAAAAATCAAGGCAGACGTGGTGCTGGTTGCCATCGGTCGCAGGCCCTATAGCGACGGCTTGGGCCTTGAGGAGGTCGGTGTCGCCATGGACCGTGGTTTTATCATCACGGATCATGACCTGCAGACCAATGTAGCGGGTATTTATGCCATCGGCGATGTGATCGGTGGCGCCATGCTGGCCCACAAGGCCGAAGAAGAAGGCGTCGCCGTGGCCGAACATCTGGCTGGTCAGTCAGGGCATGTTAACTACGACGTGATTCCGGGCGTTGTTTACACCTGGCCGGAAGTGGCGGCGCTGGGAAAAACCGAGGAAGCCCTGAAAGAGGAAGGAGTCGCGTACAGCGTCGGTAAATTCCCCTTCAGCGCCAATTCACGGGCCCGCGCCAATGCCGATAGCGAGGGTTTTGTGAAGATTTTGGCTGACGCCAAGACCGACAAGGTCCTGGGTGTTCATATCGTTGGACCGGCGGCTGGTGATTTGATTGCCGAGGCTGTTTCGGTGATGGAATTCGGCGGCTCGGCTGAAGATATCGCGCGCACCTGTCATGCGCATCCTGGACTTTCCGAAGCGGTTAAAGAGGCGGCCCTTGCGGTTGGTGGCCGCGCCATCCATATGTAATGTGTAAGCTTTACCAAAATGAGGGGAGGCAAGCCCCGTGTTTGAACTATTATCAGGCAGCAAAGGAAAGGTCGTTGGCATACACGCCAGCGGACGCCTGACGGATTTCGACTACAAAACCTTCATGCCCAAAATCGAAGAGCGGATCGACGAATACGGCAAAATCAGGCTATTGGTCGATATGGAAGGGTTCGCCGGTTGGGACCTGTACGCCGCGTGGGACGATTTTACTTTCGGTATGACCCATTGGCACCATTTCGAGAAAATGGCCCTGGTCGGCGACGCGACCTGGGAACGGTTGGCGGCCAAGGCGGCCGACCTTCTGATTCGGGGCGATGTTCGTTATTTTGATTTGTGTGATCGCGATGCGGCCTGGGACTGGATTAAGGAATAGGTGTCCATTTCGGCCTCTCCCTTACGCCTGAGCGTAATTTTGTGCCTGGCTGAGATTGTTGGTATGACCGGTTTTTCGGTCTTTCCCGCTCTGTTGCCCGGATTTATCCATGAGTGGTCCTTAACCAATACGCAAGCGGGCTGGATAAACGGCATTCTTTACGGCGGCTATTTGGTCTCTGTGCCGGTTCTGGTCAGCCTGACCGACCGGTTGCCGCCCAAGCGTATTTACTTCCTGTCCATGGCTCTAAGCGGCATCGCCTGTCTTGGTTTTGCCTTGTTTGCCGAAGGCCTGTGGACGGGATTGCTTTTTCGCGCCCTTATCGGCATCGGCCTTGCCGGTACCTATATGCCGGGGCTGAAGATTATCAGCGATCATATTGAAGGCCCCATTCAAAGCCGCGCCATTGCGTTTTATACGGCCAGTTTCTCTATCGGTGCGGCGCTTTCGTTTCTGATGGCTGGCGAAATTTCCAGCCTTTATAACTGGCAATGGGCATCGATTGTCGCCGCTGGCGGGCCTTTACTGGCGATGATGCTGGTCTCGCCGGTGCTGCCACGGGAACTTCCCGCAGATCATGAGGAACCGGACACCCACCTGCTTGATTTCAGGCCGGTGCTGAAGTGCCGCGCGGCAATGGGCTATGTTCTGGCTTACACGGCCCATAATTTCGAGTTGTTTAACTTGCGCTCGTGGATGGTCGCTTATCTGGTTTTCGCGCAGGGGCTGGTTGAGCCGGGTTATGAAATGTGGAGCGCTACGGCGGCGGCGACCTTTGTCACGCTACTTGGGTTACCATCAAGCGTTATCGGTAACGAGTTTTCCAACCGTTTCGGCAGGAATCGGGTGATCACCGTTGTCATGTTATCGTCCGCGGTGCTTTCGGCTGTTATCGGCTTTCTTGCCGGAAACGTTCCCTACTGGCTGATTATCGGGTTCTTTATTGTTTACGGAATTACGGTGACGGCGGACTCGGCGTCGATCACATCAGGTGTCGTCGCCGCAGCCCCCAAGGGATACCGCGGGGCGACCATGGCGGTCCATTCCTGCATCGGGTTTTCAGGTGCTTTTTTGGGTCCGCTGGTGTTCGGGGTGATGCTTGATGTTGGTGCCAGCACCACGTTTGTGTCGCCCTGGGGGCTGGCTTTTGTTGTTACCGGACTAGCCGTCGCCATGGGACCGGTGGCTTTAAGGTTGTTTCGGGCTGACCCCAATCTCAAGTGAAGACCGGGACCAGCTCTGAAACGCTATTTCTTCGCCCAAACATCGCCGGCGACACTGATCAGCGCCGCTTTGATGGTGTTGGGGCTGTCCATGATATTCATGAAGCTGTTGTCACCCATCATCGCCAGATCAGGGAAGCTGATGGCGATGCGGAAACGCGCAGACAAGGCATAGACACGGTTGCCGGTAACCAGCATTTCATAGGGCAAATGGGCTGAAGAGCGGATGTCCTTGAAGTCGATCTCGCTCATCAGGAATTTGTCATCCTGTTGATCGCCGGCACCCTTGGCGCCGTTCATGGCGACACCGAAAAGGACCTCTTCCTTGCCCGGAATATCAATCCGGTAAACTTTGGTGATACCGCTGGTACCTGCGGCAAGGCCTTTTTCGACGGCGGCGACGGCGTCGGTGTGGTTCAGAAAGCGTGACAGATAGTGCGGGTCGGTAAAGTATTCCATACCAAACATGTAGTGGTAATCGCGCAAGTCACTGTCGCTCATGCCGTCGCTCATGCCGTATTCTTCTGTCTTGCCTAGCGCACCTTCAAGGGTCTTGGCGGCGAAGTCCAGATTGCCATCCATACGGTACGCCCCGGCCATGTAATAGGGATTGGTGTAGGAGACCTGAATCTCACCTCCCTGATCAGTTATTGAAACCCGCTGGGCGGCACCGAAGCCGCCACGCTCTGACTTGGCGGCGGTTTGTTTCATGGCGTCATTGGTGACAACAAGAATGGTGGCGGTTGGGTACGGGCTGTGAGTGCCGACAATTTCCAGTCCTGCGGCAGTCAGTTTGGTGCTGACTTCGGCGACAGTGGCGGCCATTTCACCGGCCCCTTTTGAGGCCAGAACGAACGGTTTGTACTTGGGTTTCGATACGGCGGATGCATCGGCAAGGCTAAAATTAATAGCGATTATGGCCAACAGGGCCACCTTTAGAATTCTCTTCATTGGACGTCCTCCCCTTACTTTACAAGTTGCTAAAGTATAGAAGGCTGGCGCTGGAAGATAGGTAGTATCATGCGCACACAGAAAAAGCATTAATTTCAACTACTTAGGTTTAATGCCGGTTTCTGGCCCGTGGATGGGCTTGTTTGTAGACGGCGCTCAGACGTCCCGCATCGACATCCGTATAGCGCTGGGTTGTCGATAGTGAAGCATGTCCCAGAAGCTCCTGAATGGTGCGCAGGTCACCACCACCGCTTAACAGATGGGTAGCAAAGCTATGGCGCATGGCGTGTGGTGTCGCTGATTCGGGCAGACCCAGAAGGTGGCGCAGATTGCGCACCTGTTTCTGGAACACGCCGGGGTTCAGTCGCTTGCCACGGGCACCAACAAACAGGGGGCCATCGGGTGCCAATGTAAAGGGGCAGGCATCGATATAGGCCTTAACCGCCTCGACGACGACCGCAAGCAAGGGCACAACCCGTTGCTTGTTGCCCTTGCCGGTAATCACCATGGCTTCACCGCTCGGTGCCTCGTTGCGATTCAGGTCCAGAGCTTCTGAAATACGTAAACCACAACCATAAAGCAGGGTCATCAGGGCGACGTCGCGTTTGCCAATCCATGGTTCAAGCGCCAATTCATCAATCGCCGAGACCGCTTCCAGGGCGTCTTCTTCAGTTAAGGCCTTGGGAATCGATTTTGGTAATCTGGGGGTACGCAGCCCATTGATGGCCGCATTATGGGCAAGCTCGCGACGTTCCAGGAACCGAAAGAAATTGCGGAGTGTTGACAGTCCGCGCGCCATTGAAGCACGGGATAGTCCGTCGGCGTTGCGGCGGGCCAGAAAGCTTCTGAAATCGGCGGTTTTTAACTTTTCCAGATCCTTTAACCCGGCAGGAAAACCCAAGTGATCATTCAGGAAGGATAAAAAGAAGCCCAGGTCGCGCCCGTAGCCATCGATGGTATGACGCGAACAGCGTCGCTCATGGATCAGCCAGTCGCGCCAGCTTTCAATGGCCGAAAGGACGCCCGGTTCGGCTTTTAGTAAGTTTAGTTCTTTGTCGCCAGACATTTGTCGATACACCGCTCCAAAACCCTGGCCAGAAAGCCGATCAGTTCTGTGCCCTGACCGGGGTAAAAAGCGCTTCCTCTGGAACCAAGGGCGAGCAGACCGGGTGGCGTTTGGTGTCCAGGTCTGAGCCTGGCCAGCGCTGCAGAATGGACAAGTCCCGCCCCTTCGCCAAACAGGCCGCCATCGTCGGCGACATCGCGCATTAACAGAACATCCTGATCGGCTCCCAGATGGCGTTCGACATCGCCCGGCAGGAAGCGGATGACTCCGGTTGACATTAGTTCTGTACCCGGTGCATTGGCCGGTTCAAAACCGATTTTGGCGACATCAATATCCAAGAGCAGGGGGAAGTCTTCGGAAATGACCCTGAAAAGCTGGTTGAAATTGGTCGCTGACAACAAAGCCAGTACGGCGGTATGGGTGCGGGTCTGGATAGACATGTTGGTGCGGCTGGTTTCGATGACGTCCTGGGCGCAGTCGCGCAGGTTATCGATTTCGCCGCGCAGTTGCTCAAGCATGAATTGCTGCATGTCAGCAACACTGTCGCCGCTCCAGCGGGACGGAGCCACCATGTTTTTTAAAATTTCAGGATTGCGGGTCAGATAATCAGGGTTTTCGGAAAGAAAGTCGCTGACCTGCTCTTCACTCAAGCCGCTGCTGGTTTCACTGGCGGCATCATTTTTAAGTCCACTCATCTTCAGGTGTTCCTGTCCTCTACTAGATTCGCTTAAAGTGTACCCCATGCCCGAGTCTCCTGCCAAACACTGTCATCTTCCCGGTTCGCGTGTCGCCGTGCTGCTGGCCCTTCCCCTGCCTGTGCCGTACGACTACCGGGTCGCTGAAAACATGACCCTTGAAGACGGCGATTTCGTCCGTGTACCACTGGGCAGACGCGAAGTCAGCGGGGTCGTTTGGGCTGCGGGTAGCGACGCCGTCGCAGAGAGCAAGATCAGGGAAGTGCTGGAAAAGCTGGCGATAACGCCCTTGAACGGGAATTTCAGACGCTTCCTTGATTGGGTCGCCCATTATACCGTCTCGCCCCCCGGTGCGGTTTTGAAAATGGCGATGAGCGTGCCTGCGGCCCTTCAACAACCAAGGCCGGTTATTGCTTACGAACTGAACCCGGTCATGCCTGACATTAAAATAACGGCGGCGCGGCAGCGGGTGCTTGATATCCTGAAAGATGGTCAGCCACCCAGAGCAGGGGCAGAACTGGCACGTGAAGCGGCGGTCGGAACGTCCGTCGTCAGTGGCCTGGTCAAGGCTGGTGCCCTGTTTTCTGTAGAGATCCAGCCAAATTTTGCCGTCGCCAGACCGGATGGTGAACATCCGGGCCCTGACCTGTCGCCGACTCAGGCTGAAAGCGGAACCATCCTGGCCGGGGATGTGAGCAAAGGCGGTTTCGCCGTCTCGTTACTTGATGGGGTGCCGGGATCGGGTAAAACGGAAGTCTATTTTCAGGCTATCGCCGAGGCCCTGAAGCAGGGCCGACAGGCTTTGGTGTTGCTGCCGGAAATTTCCCTGAGCGCCCAATGGCTGAACCGCTTTAAACGTCGTTTCGGCACCGCCCCAGCCCAGTGGCATTCGGATTTGACACCGGCCACCCGTCGCGACACCTGGCGCGCCGTCAGTGAAGGCCGCGCCAGGGTCATCGTCGGGGCGCGTTCGGCCCTGTTCCTGCCTTTCAGGAATCTCGCCCTGATTGTCGTCGACGAGGAACATGAAGGGGCGTTCAAACAGGAAGAAGGGGTTATTTATAATGCCCGCGACATGGCCGTGGTCCGGGCCAGTCTTGCCGATATCCCGATCGTACTGGCATCGGCGACGCCGTCCCTTGAATCGGTGGTTAATGCGAAAGCCGGAAGGTACCGTTTGTTGCATTTGCCTGAGCGCCATGGCGGTGCCGAATTGCCCGATGTTTCGCTTATTGATATGCGGGCCGAAGCACCTTCCGGCGGGCGCTGGCTTTCTCCGGTGCTGGTAGGGCAGTTGAAGGAAACATTCGCCGCCGGTGAGCAGGCAATGTTGTTTCTTAATCGCCGCGGCTATGCACCGCTAACGCTGTGTCGCACCTGTGGCCACCGCTTCGCCTGTCCCAACTGCAGCACCTGGCTTGTCAGTCACCGTCGCGGGGCAGGGAAGATGCAGTGTCATCATTGTGGTTATGTGACGCCGATGCCTGAAACCTGTCCGTCTTGCCAAAAGGATACGCTGGCCGCCTGTGGCCCAGGTGTTGAGCGTCTGGCCGAAGAGGTTGCCGACTTGTTTCCGACGATCCGCACCGATATTGCCGCCAGTGATTCCATTTCCGGGCCGAAGGCGGCGGCGGAACTGGTGGCGCGAATTGAAGCCCACGAGGTCGATTTAATCATTGGCACCCAGATTATCGCCAAGGGTTATCATTTTCCGCTTTTGACGCTGGTTGGGGTGGTTGATGCGGATTTGGGTCTTTCAGGCGGCGATTTACGCGCCGCCGAACGGACATACCAGTTACTCTATCAGGTCGCAGGAAGGGCCGGTAGGGCCGAGCACCCGGGCCGGGTGGCGCTGCAAACATACATGCCCGATCATCCGGTCATGCAGGCGTTACTATCGGGCGAGCGTGAACGCTTTATTGAAACGGAAACCAAAGCCAGAGAACAATTTGATATGCCGCCGTTCTCAAGGCTGGCGGCGGTTATCGTTTCGGGTCCTTTTGAGAGCGAAGTGGATAAGGTTGCAGCCCAGCTGGGCCGTAGAGCGCCTGACTATAAAGACGTTATGATTCTGGGCCCGGCGACGGCCGCGCTGGCCAGGATCAGGGGACGCCATCGCAGACGGTTTCTGGTCAGGGCGGCAAAACAGGTTGATATTCAGGGGTTGCTTAACGACTGGTTGGCGCAGGTCCCCGGAAGCGGCAAAGTCCGTATCCAGGTGGATATCGACCCTTATAGTTTCCTGTGAGCCGGATTATACAGGGTTACTCTTCAGTTTGCTAATATGCGGATGCCTGATTTCCATTGGAATTCCGCCATTTTTCTGCAGTATATAAGTACTTATGAGTCATCTTGCATGGCCCAGATGAGTATGATAGATAACAGTCAAATCGCCGGGCGCTTTAAAGCGTCTGTTTTAATAAATTAACGACTTTCGGACTTAAGGGATTTCCCAGTTGTCATCCGACAAATCAGGCACCAGTGGGCTGGCAGGCCGATATGCCTCCGCCATATTCGACTTGGCTGTCGCCAACAAACAGCTTGATGCTGTAACCGGCAACCTCGAACAGCTCAGCGCCATGATTGGCGAAAGTGAAGATTTGCGCGTGCTTCTTGGCTCGCCGGTGATTTCACGTAACGATCAAAACAAGGCCATGTCGGCACTTGCCGAAAAAGCCGGTTTTGATGGGTTGACCCGTAATTTTATCGGCGTTGTCGCCGATAACCGTCGTCTATTCGTACTTCCGGCAATTATCGCCGCTTTTCAGGAAATTCTTAAAAGCCATCGGGGGGAAGCGACTGCTGAAGTCGTCTCTGCTTCCGCACTTTCAGACAAACAGGTTAAAGCCCTTGGTGATCAGCTTAAAAAAGCGATAGGCACCAAGGTAACCATAGACACTTCTGTTGATCCCGAACTGCTTGGCGGCCTTGTCGTCAAGGTTGGTTCGCGTATGATTGACAGTTCTCTTCGCACCAAGCTGCAACAGTTGCGGTTAGCCATGATAGGGGTTGGATAATGGACATCCGGGCGGCGGAAATTTCCGCTATTCTCAAGGATCAGATCAGCAATTTTGGGACCGAGGCGGAAGTCGCCGAAGTCGGACAGGTTCTTTCAGTCGGTGACGGTATCGCCCGCGCCTACGGACTGGACAATGTTCAGGCCGGTGAAATGGTTGAATTTCCAGGTGGCATCAAAGGCATGGCCTTGAACCTGGAATCCGACAACGTCGGTATCGTTATTTTTGGTGATGATCGCACCATCAAGGAAGGCGATACGGTTAAACGAACCGGCGCTATTGTTGATACACCTGTCGGCAAGGGCTTGCTCGGCCGTGTCGTTGACGGCCTTGGCAACCCCATTGACGGCAAAGGCCCGATTGTCGATGCCGAACGAATGCGTGTTGAAGTCAAGGCGCCGGGTATTATCCCGCGTAAATCCGTGCATGAACCCATGCAGACGGGCCTTAAGGCCATTGATAGCCTGATCCCCATTGGCCGTGGTCAGCGCGAATTGATCATTGGTGACCGCCAAACGGGCAAGACCGCCATTATCATGGACACCATCATCAACCAGAAAGTAACCAACGACGCGGCCAAGGATGAAAGCGACAAGCTGTTCTGTATCTATGTCGCCATCGGCCAAAAGCGCTCGACCGTTGCCCAGATTGTTAAAACCCTTGAAGAAAACGGCGCATTGGAATATTCCATCGTCGTCGCCGCCACAGCGTCGGAACCGGCACCGCTTCAGTTCCTGGCCCCCTACACCGGTTGCACCATGGGTGAATACTTCCGCGATAACGGTATGCACGCGGTTATCTGTTATGACGATTTGTCCAAACAGGCCGTTGCTTACCGGCAGATGTCGCTGCTGCTTCGCCGTCCGCCGGGACGTGAAGCTTACCCAGGTGACGTTTTCTACCTGCATTCACGCCTTTTGGAACGCGCCGCCAAGATGAACGAAGACAATGGCTCTGGTTCACTGACTGCATTGCCGGTTGTTGAAACCCAGGCCTCGGACGTTTCGGCCTATATCCCGACCAACGTGATCTCCATCACCGATGGCCAGATCTTCCTGGAAACGGAACTGTTCTATCAGGGCATCAGGCCAGCCGTGAACGTTGGTATTTCGGTGTCTCGTGTTGGTTCTGCCGCTCAGGTCAAAGCCATGAAGAAGGTTTCAGGCTCAATCAAACTGGAACTGGCCCAGTACCGTGAAATGGCGGCTTTTGCGCAATTTGCTTCCGATCTTGATGCCTCGACCCAACGTTTGCTGGCCCGTGGTGCCCGCCTGACTGAAGTTCTCAAGCAGGGTCAATTCGTGCCTTACCCAGTTGAAGAGCAGGTTGTTGTCATTTTCGCCGGTGTTAATGGTTATCTTGATGGTATCGAGACGGATGAAGTCACCCGCTTTGAGCAATCACTGCTTGATGATGTGCGCGCCAACGGCCTCGACATCCTTGCATCCATTCGCGATAGCGGAGACCTGAGCCAGGAGACCGAAGACAAGCTCAAGGAATTCCTCGCAAAATTCACCAAGGCTTTTGCTTAAACACCGGATCGGACGCACAGTCTTATGGCAAATCTGAAAGACCTGAGAATCCGGATCACCAGCGTCAAGTCGACGCGGAAGATCACGTCGGCCATGAAAATGGTTGCCGCATCCAAGCTCAAACGGGCGCAGAACGCGGCGGAACAAGGTCGCCCTTATGCCGAACGAATGGAACGCATGTTGGGGGAATTAACCTCAAGCCTGTCGACCATGGACGGAGCGCCGAAATTGCTTTCAGGTAGCGGTGCGGATGACACCCATCTGATCGTCGCCATTACCGCTGATCGTGGCCTGTGCGGCGGTTTTAACGGATCGATCATCCGTGAAGCCAAGCGTCGGGTTTTGGATTTGCAGGCACAAGGTAAAAAGGTCAAAATTCTTTGCCTTGGTCGTAAAGGCCGCGATGGCCTGAACCGTGATTTCCCGAAAGATATAATCGATACCCTGGAAGGTCTGACCAAGACCGGCGTCGAGTATGAAATGGTTAGTGATGTGGCGGGTAATCTGGTCGAACGTTTCGAGGCCGAAGAATTTGACGTCTGTACAATCATCTACAACCGTTTTGTTTCAGCGATTTCTCAGGATGTTACGATCCAGCAAGTGATTCCGTTCCCGGTTCCCGAAGCGGACGAGAAAGACGACGCTTCTGATAAATCGCAGAACGCCATGTATTTGATGGAACCCTCGGAAGAAGAAATCCTTGATGAGTTGCTGCCGCGTAATTTGTCGGTGCAATTATTCAGGGCGCTTTTGGAAAGCAATGCATCGGAACACGGTGCCAGGATGAGCGCCATGGACAATGCAACCCGCAATGCCGGCGATATGCTCGACGATTTGACCATGACCTACAACCGTACCCGTCAGGCCGTCATAACCAGCGAACTGATAGAAATCATCTCCGGCGCAGAGGCCCTTTAAAGGTCGCGCTGGCAAAGTTAATTAAGAAGGCATTTTTAGGAGCCTGAACAATGAGTAAGAAAAATGTTGGAACCATTACCCAGGTTACGGGTGCCGTCGTCGACGTTCACTTTGACGATGAACTTCCCAATATTCTAAACGCGCTTGAAACCGATAACGGCGGTAACCGCCTGGTTCTTGAAGTCGCTCAGCATCTGGGTGAATCGACGGTCCGTACCATCGCCATGGACACCACCGACGGCCTGGTCCGCGGCCATGAAGTGACCGATACGGGCGAGGCGATTTCAGTTCCCGTTGGCCCCGAAACACTGGGTCGTATCCTCAACGTTATCGGTGAGCCGGTCGATGAACGCGGCCCGGTCAATGCCAAGAAGCGCTTCCCCATTCACAGGAGCGCGCCGGAATTCATCGAGCAATCGACGGAAACGGAAATTCTGGTTACCGGCATTAAAGTTGTTGATCTGCTGGCCCCATATGTGAAGGGCGGCAAGATCGGCCTGTTCGGTGGTGCCGGTGTCGGCAAGACGGTTTTGATTATGGAACTGATCAACAACATCGCCAAAGGTCACGGTGGTTATTCGGTGTTTGCCGGTGTTGGTGAGCGAACCCGTGAAGGCAACGACCTTTACCACGAAATGATTGAATCCGGGGTTATCGACCTCGAAGGCGATGGCTCAAAGGCGGCGCTTTGCTACGGCCAGATGAACGAACCTCCGGGAGCCCGTGCCCGTGTCGCCCTTTCGGGGCTTTCCATGGCCGAATACTTCCGCGACGAAGAAGGCCAGGACGTGCTGTTCTTCATGGATAACATTTTCCGCTTCACCCAGGCCGGTTCAGAAGTGTCGGCGCTGCTTGGTCGTATTCCTTCAGCCGTTGGTTACCAGCCCACCCTGGCCACCGACATGGGCACCTTGCAGGAACGCATTACATCGACCAATAAGGGTTCCATTACCTCGGTGCAGGCGATTTATGTGCCTGCCGATGATTTGACTGATCCGGCCCCTGCCACGTCGTTCGCCCATCTGGACGCAACGACGGTGCTCAGCCGTCAAATCGCCGAGCTTGGCATCTACCCGGCTGTTGATCCGCTCGATTCAACTTCGCGCATTCTTGAACCGCGTGTTATCGGCGACGAGCATTACAATACGGCTCGTGAAGTTCAGCGTATTTTGCAGACATACAAGTCGCTGCAGGACATCATTGCCATTCTGGGTATGGACGAACTTTCCGAAGACGACAAACTGACTGTCGCCCGGGCCCGTAAAATCCAGCGCTTCCTTAGCCAGCCGTTCCATGTTGCCGAAGTCTTCACCGGAACACCGGGCGTCTTCGTTAACCTGGAAGACACCATCAAGGGCTTCAAGGGTATCGTCGATGGCGAATATGACCACTTGCCTGAAGCGGCCTTCTACATGATTTCGACTATTGAATCGGCTGTTGAAAAAGCCAAGAAGATGGCCGAAGAAGCGGCTTAGGTTAGGATTGTTCGATGGCCGAAGAAAAAATAGAACTGGAAATAGTTACTCCGGCCAAGCTGCTGTTCAGCGGTGTTGCGGACATGGTTGTCGTTCCCGGTGGGGAAGGCGATTTTGGTGTGCTGACCGGTCACGCGCCGATGCTCTCAACCGTGCGGGCCGGAACCATTGATATTTATGAAGATGACAAAATCACGGCCCAGGTATTCGTTGAAGGCGGCTTCGCCGAAGTGACGGACGAGCGATGCACGGTGCTTGTCGAGACGGCGATGATGGTTGCCGACATTGACAAGGCGGCAGCCGAAAAGCGTTTGAACGACGCCAAAGCGGCTCAAAGTGCTGACAGTGATCATGTTGATGGTCTGGACAGCCCTGAAGTCACAGCCGCCGAAGCGATGGTTTCTGCCGCCGATTAATTTTATCAATAAAGTAGAGTGCGATCATGACGCTCTATCTTGTTCAGCATGGTGACGCCCTTGGCAAAGCCCAGGACCCTGAGCGCCCTTTAAGCGACAAGGGCCTGCGGGACGTGCGAACCATGGCCTCGTTCCTGGCCGAAAGTGGGGTCAGGCCCAGGCGTATCATCCACAGTGGCAAAACCCGGGCTATGGAAACAGCGATGCTGCTCTACGAAGGTATTGGTGATGGAGTCGTCGAGGAAATTGATATTGGTCTATCGCCTAACGATCCGACAGGGCCCCTGAAAGATTTGGCCGAAAGCTGGGACGCGGATATTATGGTCGTTGGCCACCTGCCGTTCATGGGTCGCATGGTAGCGCATCTTCTCGGCGCAGAGTCGGGACCCGCTCCTGTGGCCTTTGAACCTGGATCGGTGGCCTGCCTTCAAATGGTTGAAGATGGAAACTGGAGAATACAGTGGATGATCAGGCCGTCACTTCTTCAAACGTTGAGGAACGGCACGTAAGAGCGGTCTGTGCGCATAATATGGTTGATCAGCCAGTTTTTTAGAAATTTCATGACATCATCAATATTGATAGCATCCGGGTCGGCGGCGTACTGGTCCGAGATACCGCGCACCACCTGTTCGATTTCCCGGTGCTTTTTCATATGCGCCTGGCCATCGGGGTAGTCACTTTCCTGAAACAGACTTTCCTCGCGCTGGAAATGTAGTTCGACGTAGTTAATCAGGTATTTGATAACTGTCGAAATTTCTTCAGTGCTGAGGCCTTTGTCAACGCAAGCGAACAACTCATTGGTGATGTTAACCAGTGTTTGATGGTCGTAATCGATCAGCGCGTTGCCGACACAATATTCATCCTTCCACTGGATATGCATTGCGCTCATTTTCAACGGGCCCCCACCCAAGATAGTTTCCAAATTACCTAGTGTGGCCCCTGGAATGTGATCAAAATACAATAATGAAGTTAAGAGTCAAGGCGTCCCCTATCCGCAGGGATGGTGAAGAAAAATCTTACGATTTGCGCCGTTTCCAGGACTTTGTTGTTTTTGCCTTGGCCTTCGAATCCCAACCACTTCGGGCTGCTGCTTTGGGCGCGATACCGGCTTTATTCAAGCCCAGCTCGCTGGCCTCAAGCCTTCGCACTTCATCGCGCAATCTTGCCGCTTCTTCAAATTCAAGATCGGCGGCGGCGGCTTTCATACGCTCTTCAAGATCCTTTATGTGGCCGCGCAAGTTATGCCCGACAAGGTGCTTGTCACCGGAAACACCGGTATCGACAGTGACATAGTCTTCTTCGTAAACGCTGCCCAGAACATCAGCTATTTTTGATCGGATGCTTTCGGGGGTAATGCCGTTGGCGGCATTGTAGGCCTGTTGCTTCTCGCGCCTGCGGTTGGTCTCGCCAATGGCGTAATCAAGACTATCGGTCATCTTGTCCGCATAAAGAATAACCCGTCCCTCGACATGGCGGGCGGCCCGGCCAATGGTCTGAACCAGAGATGTTTTGGAGCGCAGAAAGCCCTCCTTGTCGGCGTCGAGAATGGCGACCAGGGCGCATTCGGGAATATCCAGTCCCTCGCGTAGAAGGTTGATGCCGACCAGCACATCAAAAGCCCCCAGACGCAGGTCACGGATGATCTCGATACGCTCCAGAGTATCGATGTCCGAATGCATGTAGCGAACACGGACCCCGTGATCATGCAGGTATTCGGTCAGGTCTTCGGCCATCCGCTTGGTCAGGGTGGTGACCAGCACGCGCTCGGCCCGGGTGGCGCACTGTTTGACTTCCTTGAGAAGATCATCAACCTGGGTTTCGACCGGGCGGATGATGCACAAGGGATCGATAAGGCCGGTCGGGCGGACCAGTTGTTCAACAAAAACACCACCGGTGCGCTCCAGTTCCCACGGTGCCGGAGTCGCCGAAACGAAAACACTTTGCGGCCGCATGGCGTCCCATTCTTCATATTTAAGCGGTCTGTTATCCATACAGCTAGGCAGCCGGAAACCGTATTCGGCGAGGTTCGCCTTGCGACTGCGATCACCCTTGTACATACCGCCGATCTGGGGGACCGAGACATGACTTTCATCGACGAACAGCAGGGCATTTTCGGGCAGGTATTCAAACAGGGTTGGCGGTGGTTCGCCGGGGTTGCGTCCACTCAGGTAGCGGGAATAATTTTCGATACCGCTGCAAAACCCTGTGGTTTCCATCATTTCCAGATCGAAGGTGGTGCGCTCCTGTATACGCTGCGCCTCAATCAGGCGGCCTTCGCCGGTCAACTGTTCGACCCGGTCTTTCATCTCTGCCTTGATCTTGGGCAGGGCCTGCATCAGCGTCGGCCGGGGTGTGACATGGTGACTTGAGGGATAAACGGTGACGCTTTCCATTGAGGATACTTTTTCGCCGGTTAGCGGGTCAATTTCCCAGATCGATTCCAGTTCGTCACCGAAAAGTGACAGGCGCCAGGCCCGGTCTTCGAAATGGGAAGGAAAGATTTCGACGACATCGCCACGAACCCGGAACGAGCCACGGGAAAAATCCGCATCATTGCGCCGGTACTGCAATTCAACGAAACGTTTGAGAAGGTCATTTCGATCGATGCGGGTACCAGCAACCAGTTTTTCGGTCATTTCGGCGTAAGTTTCAACATCACCGATGCCGTAAATACAGGAGACAGAGGCGACGATGATGACATCTGGGCGCTCCAGCAGGGCGCGAGTTGCGGAATGACGCATTCGGTCAATTTGCTCGTTGACGGAGCTGTCTTTCTCAATGTAGGTGTCGGTCCGCGCCACATAGGCTTCCGGCTGGTAATAATCATAGTACGAGACGAAATATTCGACAGCATTTTCAGGGAAAAAACTCTTCATTTCGCCATAAAGCTGGGCCGCAAGGGTCTTGTTATGGGCCATCAACAAAGTTGGGCGCTGCAGGTTTTGAATGGTATGGGCAACGCTGAAGGTTTTTCCCGAACCGGTAACACCCAGCAAAACCTGATCACGTTCGCCTTCTTCGATGCCTTTGGTAAGCGCTGCAATGGCTTCGGGTTGATCCCCCGCCGGTGTGTAATCAGAGACCAGCCGGAAGGGGTTGCCGGGCTTAAGGGCCGGTCGTTTATTGGGGATAAAAAGGGGTTTTGTCAGGGCGCTGTTCATCCTTGTTTTATAAGCGCGGGTCGCTTGAGATGCGAGTCCCATGTGGGTCAAACAAAATTATTAAAACAATCTTATAAAAAAAGTTATCATTTAATACTTGACTAAAATACTATGGGATAAGATGATCTTGAATAGGATCGACGTCCGGGTTTTTGCTCTTATTAGCAGGGGCCTCCGGAAGGGATTCATACTCCCGCCCCCTTTCCCCAAATCCCTTCCGGCGTCATCCTGAATTTCCAAAGAAAATATCCTGTGTTACTGTCTGGTCATGGCAGAGAATGTTCTATTCCCGGCAACATTGATGCCCAATGACGATTGGTGGCAGGCGTTGTGGCCAGATCCTATGGACATCCTCGCCAAGATAGGCATTGTTTCTGGTATGACGGTTATCGACCTGTGTTGTGGTAGCGGTTATTTCACGGCCCCACTGGCTTGCCTCTCCGGGCCAGAGGGCAAGGTTATCGCCGTCGATCTTGACTCCAACATGCTGGAGAAGGCGCGCCTGCGGGTCGAGCAGGAAGAGGAAGCGAGGCCCGTGGCGCCCTGTGTATGGGTCGCGGCTGATGCTTGCAAACTTGATCAGGTTTTAGCGGCAAATACCAATGTAGATTACTTGGTTATTGCTAACACGTTTCACGGGGTCCCTGACCAAACGGCACTGTCGGCAGTCGTCGCCCGGTTGCTTAAGCCCGGCGGCACATTCACGATCATCAACTGGCATGCCCGAGCGCGCACCGAGACGGTTGTTCTTGGTCAGGCGCGCGGCCCAAAGGATGAGATGCGGATGTCCCCGGCAAGTGTAGAAGCGGTGGTCACCGTTGCCGGATTTACTTTTGTTCAGACTATTGAGTTGCCGCCGTATCATTACGCTGCCGTGTTGCAGGTTGCGTAACGGGTTTTCAAGGCGTAGATTGCCGCCGGATTTATAACCAAGTGTTTTAAGTGGAACAAAAAATGCCCTTTATTGCTGCCCGTCTGTCACGTATCAAACCGAGCCCGACCATTGCCGTTGCCACCAAGGCCCGCGAGCTTAAAGCCGCCGGTCGCGATGTTATTGGCCTGGGCGCCGGGGAACCGGATTTTGACACTCCCGACCACATCAAGGAAGCTGCCAAAGCAGCCATGGACCGGGGTGAAACAAAATACACCGCCGTTGCCGGGACGCCTGAATTGCGCCAGGCCATTGTCGACAAGCTGAAGCGCGACAATGATTTGGATTACACCACAGAGCAGATTTCGGTAGGTTGCGGCGGCAAGCAAAATATTTACAACGCCCTGATGGCAACCCTTGATCCAGGCGATGAAGTGATCATCCCGGCACCATACTGGGTGTCGTACCCCGACATCACCTTGTTGGCTGAAGGCACCCCTGTAATCGTTGATTGCCCGGCGGAGGCTGGCTTCAAGCTGACCCCGGAAGCCCTGGAAGCGGCGATCACGGCAAAAACCAAATGGTTGATCCTGAACTCGCCGTCCAACCCGACCGGCGCCGGATACAGTCGCGCTGACATGAAGGCGCTGACTGACGTGTTGGTCAAGCACGACCATGTCTGGGTGATGACTGATGATATGTATGAGCATCTGGTTTATGACGATTTTGAATTCGTCACCCCGGCCCAGGTTGAACCGGCCCTTTTTGGTCGCACTCTGACTCTGAACGGGGTCTCTAAGGCATATTGCATGACCGGCTGGCGCGTCGGTTACGCCGCCGGACCTGACGAAATCATCAAGGCCATGAACAAGATCCAGTCACAAAGCACGACCCATACGGCGTCGGTTAGCCAGGCTGCCGCCGTTGCCGCCCTGAACGGACCACACGACTTTATCGCCGAACACAACGCTATTTTCAAGGAGCGCCGTGATCTTGTTGTGTCCATGCTTAATCAGGCCAAGGGACTGTCCTGCCCAACACCGGTCGGTGCGTTTTACGTTTATCCGTCCTGTGCCGGCATGATCGGCAAGACGACACCGGAAGGCAAAACCCTTGAAACCGACGAAGATGTTGTTGGTTATTTCCTGGAAAGCGAAGGTGTTGCCGCCGTTCACGGGGAAGCGTTTGGTTTGTCACCGCACTTCCGGGTCTCCTATGCGACCTCGACGGAATTGCTCAAGGAAGCCTGCATACGCATTCAGAGGGCATGTGCCGCCCTGACCTAATCGATATCTTTTGAATGATTAAAAGAAAAAGGAGGGCCCATGCCCTCCTTTTTTCTTGGACTCCCTTAAGCCAGGGTCTTAACCTTCTGGGTGACGCCTTGATCTAGGGCGCTCATAAAAAGCGCCTGAGAGCTACCTGCGTTTCATTAAACGCAGTTCATTTGATCTAAAGCGTCCAAAGTGGTTGAGACAAATTAAACCTGGGAGGCGCAGTCGTGACTAAAACTCCATCCGGACCCCGCGTGGCGGCCCTTGTCGGCCCTTACCTGAGTGGTAAGACGGCACTTCTTGAAAGTATTCTCGTAGCCTGCGAGGCCATAAATAGAAAGGGAAACGCCAAGGAAGGCTATGCTGTTGGCGATGGCTCAGCAGAATCAAAATCCCGCGGAATGGGTACGGAATTGAGCGTCGCAAACGCAGAATACATTGGCGAAAAGTGGTCATTTATTGATTGTCCAGGTTCTGTCGAACTGATTCAGGAAACATATAACGCCCTGATGGTGGCTGATTGCGCGGTCATTGTTTGCGAACCCGAACTCGACAAGGCGCTGATGATTTCTCCGTTATTAAAATTTCTAGACGATCACCAAATCCCCCACATTATTTTTATCAACAAAATGGACAGCGCCTCTGTCGGCGTCAAAGCGACACTCGAGGGGTTGCAGGCGGTTTCCGAACGACCACTGGTTCTTCGCGAAATTCCCATGCGCGATGGTGACACGGTCAGTGGCCATGTCGATCTGGTTAGTGAGCGCGCCTTTCAGTGGAAAGAAGGCAAGGTTTCCGACCTGATGCAAATTCCCGAGTCCATTGAAATGCGCGAAGTAGATGCGAGAACCGAAATGTTGGAAACCCTGGCTGATTTCGATGACACGTTGCTCGAGGAACTGCTTGAAGACATCACCCCTTCAAAAGAGGAAATTTATCAAAACCTGACCCGTGATTTTCAACAAGATAGCATTGTTCCGGTATTTTTTGGTTCCGCCGAAAACGACAACGGCGTCGTGCGCTTGCTAAAAGCCCTGCGCCATGAAGCACCAGAGGGTGACCAGACGGCCACGCGGCTGGGCCTGGATAAAACCACCCCCAGCGCGCAAGTTTTCAAGACCATCTACGCCGGGCACGCAGGCAAACTTTCTTATGTGCGGGTTTTTTCGGGCACCATCAAGGATGGATCGGACCTGGACGGGCAGCGCGTTAGTGGCGTTTATGGCCTTCTGGGTCAAAACCAAATCAAACAGGCCCAGGCCACGGCCGGTGAAGTGGTCGCTCTGGGGCGTCTGGATAATGCCGAGACGGGGAAATGTTTAAGTGAGAAGGGCACCTGGATGACCGAATCCTGGCCTGCACCGCTTACCCCCTTGTTCTCCTTGGCGGTTCACGCGGAAAATCGATCTGACGAGGTCAAGCTTTCGGGTGTTCTGGCCAAGCTGGTCGAGGAAGATCCCTCCCTTGCCATCGAACAAAACCAGGATAGTGGCGAGTTGTTGCTTTGGGGGCAGGGTGAAATGCATCTGTTGATCGCCATTGATCGTATGGACAACCGCTTCAATATGTCGGTCACCGTCGCCCGTCCTGAAGTTCCATACAAGGAAACCATCAAAAAACCCATATCCCAGCACGCCCGCCATAAAAAGCAAAGTGGTGGCCATGGTCAGTTTGGCGATGTCCATCTGGACATCAAACCACTGGCCCGCGGATCGGGCTTTAACTTCAATGACACCATCACCGGCGGTGTCGTACCCAAGCAATACATTCCCGCCGTTGAAAACGGTATTAACGATTACATGAAGCGCGGGCCGCTGGGGTTCCCGGTTGTCGATATTGCCGTTACCCTGACCGATGGCCAGTTTCATGCCGTCGATAGCTCTGAAATGGCGTTCAGGGCAGCAGCGCAACTGGGGATGCGCACGGCCATGCCCAATTGTCAGCCGGTACTGCTGGAACCCATCTGCAAGGTTGAAATTTCCATTCCCAATGAATTTACCTCGAAAATTCAGCGCCTTGTCAGCGGCCGTCGTGGCCATATTCTGGGCTTCGACGCCAAGCAAGGCTGGAAGGGCTGGGACGAGGTTTCTGTGCAGTTGCCGCAGTCGGAAATGCATGACCTGATTATTGATCTGCGTTCGATGACACTTGGCATCGGCACCTTTAGCTGGAGCTTCGATCATCTGCAGGAATTTGTCGGCAAGCAAGCCGACAAGGTTGTCGCCGCCCAGGCCGATCGAACTGGTTGAGAGCGCAAAAAAATGCCGGACCCTAAGGCCCGGCAAGTTCAACAGAGGAGGCTTTACGTCTAAAAGACGAAGGGGCCGGTTATCAGGGGGAGAGAAGATGCCCGGTCCCGGCATCGAATTCATGATGTTTTTCTAATATAATGAAATTCTAATATATGTCCAGTGAAAAAACACTGCTGGGCAAAAAAAAGCCGGACCTAAAAAGGTCCGGCGAGTTTAACAGGGAGGTTTCGCGTCGGGGGGGGACGCAAGGGGCCACATGTGGTGGTCCCTTTTTTGGGCGTTAAGCCCAAAACTCTGTGTGATGCTGCACTGCAACATCGCATTTTGTGAATATAGGGAGGGAGTTTCGGTAGCGCCATGAACAATTTGGCATCGCAGCCATGCATAAAACGCATGGGTTATAAAAATATATTAAACTCAACAAGTTAAGCGGGTGAATTAATTGATTTCAAAATGATATATTCATGATTTATTGTGCATGTAGCCGTCTTCGGCAATGCGACGGATCAGATAATCACGAAAAACAGCGATGCGTTTCATGTTTTTGAGTTCCTCAGGATAGACGAAGTAGGCGTCAATATGCTGACCTTTCATTTCCGGAAGAACCTCGACCAGTCGCGATGATTCCCGCTGCATGTAATCGGGCAGGGCGCCAATGCCCAGACCCCCCTCAACGGCCCTGAAGATGCCGTAGATGGAGTTAACCCGAAGGGTGGCAGGGCGTGGCTTCTGATTTTTTTTCAGGCCCACTTCAAGCAGCCAGTTAACCTTTTCAATAGGCGGTTTGGCATCTTCGCCGTAGACGATCAGTTTGTGCTGGTCCAGATCCGAGGTGTTTTTGGGTATGCCGTGACGCTTCAGGTAATCGGGGTTGGCAAAGTTCTTGAAGGGCATGTTCATCAGGTGGCGCTGGATCAGGTCGCCCTGGGTCGGTGGCGTCATACGGATGGCGACGTCGGCCTCACGCATGGATAGATCAAGGTCAACATCCGAAAGCACCAGCGAGACTTCGATGCCCGGATAAAGTTTCAGAAACTCCGCCATTCGGGGGGTTAACCAGACCGAACCGAAGGCGACAGTGGTGGTTATTTTCAAGGGCCCTTCAGGACTTTGCTTGGTGTCATTGATACGTTGTTCGACGAGCGACAGCCTGTTGAATACCTCATGAGCCTCGCCGAATAAAAGCTCGCCTTGTTCTGTCAGCAACAGGCCACGGGCGTGGCGATGAAACAGGGAAACATTGAGACTTTCCTCCAGGCCGCTGATTTGCCTGCTAACGGCCGATTGGGACAGGTTCAAAACATCACCCGCATGGGTAAAACTGCCAGCTTCGGCGACGGCGTGAAAGACGCGAAGTTTATCCCAGTCCATAGCGATATTATGTCTCCTGTTCAGCTAGAAATTTTTCAACTTCAAGGGCAGCCATGCAACCGGTACCGGCAGCAGTGACGGCCTGACGGTATATCTTATCCTGTACATCACCCGCAGCATATACTCCGGGGATGTTTGTCTGGGTGGTGCCTGGGGTGGTCAGAATGTAATTTTCATTATCCATGTCGACCTGCCCTTTAAACAGTTCTGTATTGGGACTGTGACCAATGGCGACGAAGACGCCGTCCAGATCAAGCTCGGAGAAATCACCGGTTTTGACATTTTTGACCCGCACGCCGGTTACTCCCGGCGGGCTGTCCTGACCCAACACTTCTTCAAGGACACTATCCCACAGGATCTCGATCTTCGGGTTGGCCATGGCCCGCTCTTGCAGGATTTTTTCAGAGCGAAGCTCATCACGACGATGGATCAGGGTAACCTTCGTGGCATGATTGGTCAGATAGATGGCTTCCTCAACAGCCGTATTGCCGCCGCCGATAACACAGACTTCCTTGCCGCGAAAGAAAAACCCGTCACAGGTGGCGCAAGCCGAAACGCCCATCCCCATGTACTTTTCTTCCGATGGCAGGCCCAGCCAGCGGGCCTGGGCGCCGGTGCAGATAATCAGGGTGTCGCCGGTATAAACCGTGCCTGAATCACCGGTCAGGGTAAACGGACGTTTTGATAAGTCGGCTTCGACAATGATATCGTCAAACATCTCGGTGCCCACATGCTCGGCCTGGGCCTGCATGGCAATCATCAGGTCGGGGCCCTGCACCGCCTCGGCAAAGCCCGGATAGTTTTCAACATCGGTGGTGATGGTCAATTGTCCGCCTGGTTGCAGGCCTTTGACCAGAATTGGTTGCAGGCTGGCGCGGGCGGCGTAAATGGCGGCGGTATAACCGGCCGGGCCGGAACCCAGTATAAGGGCCTTGGTGTGGTGGCTATCAGACATGGCGTGGAAACTTCCGATATGAAATAAAAGATTCTCTAAAATAGAAAGGGTTTGCTGGTGACGCAAGAGAAGCCATTTAATCTCTGTTTGAGTTTGAGTGTTCTTTGACTTTAGCAGCGTCCATTGTAATATAATTACCCAAATTGGAGGGTGCCCTGAACAACAAAGAACCAAAAAAGGTCAAACTTGACCAGATTGACCAGCGAATCCTGCACGATTTGCAGGCCGACGGCCGCATTACCAACGTCAAGCTGGCCGAAAATGCCGGCATTTCCGCACCGCCCTGCCTACGCCGGGTGCGGGCCCTGGAAGACGACGGTTTCATTCTTGGCTATCACGCTGAAATTGATCCGACCCGCCTGGACTTCAAGGAAATGTTCTTCGCCCTGGTCGGGCTTTCCTCGCAAGCCCAGTCCGTTTTGCAAGGATTTGAAGATCAGGTCGCGGCCTGGCCGGAAGTTCGCGAATGTCACATGATCAGGGGCGGCGGGGACTTCCTGCTTAAAATCGTCGCCCGTGACAAGGAACAGCGTGACGCCCTGACCATGAAGCTGACGGCGGCTGAAAACGTCATCAAGGTGACGACTCTGGAAACCATCCGCACCTCCAAGCATCAACCGGGCGTTCCAATTGATATTTCCCGTGGTGGTTCGTGAAAGCCAGGTGGCCGACACTGCCAAACGGGTCGGTGGACTGGGCAAGCGTCTTCCAACACCCTGAAAGCGGCCTGATGGTCAATGTAGAGCGTGCCGATAGCACCGAAAAACTGCAAGCTTGTATGCATGTCATTATTGGCGCCCTGTTTTCACGCGACAGCGACGCTGATGTCAGGCGCTCGTTTCTTGCTTCCATCGAGGAACTGTTTTCCCGTGGTGGCGGCAATCTGGTGTCCCAGAAGGCCAAGATCAATCTGCTGCTCAGTCGCATCATGTATGACCGGGAAGAGCGCGCCCACCTGTATGCCCAGCAACAGGCAAACAAGCAGGCCGGAAAGGCCGAAGCGCGCCTTAAAGAAGACGACCCCTTGCAGGCGCTAAAGGAGATTTAGCCCCTTATTTATAATCGACCTTGATGATCTCGTAGAATTTTGAGCCGCCGGGGCTGACCACTTCGATGCTGTCGCCCAGCGACTTGCCGATCAGGGCGCGGGCCAGGGGGGCGGTTATCGACAGGCGGCCACTGTTGACGTCGGCCTCGTGTGTGCCAACGATCTGATAGGTGGACTCGGCGTCGGTTTCCTCGTCGGCAAGCTCAATGGTGGCACCAAAGCGCACCACATCGCCGGACAGGGCGGCAGGGTCGATGATTTCGGCAAGCGAGATGATTGACTTCAGTTCGGCCAGGCGGCCTTCGACAAAACTCTGGCGTTCGCGGGCCGCGTGGTATTCGGCGTTTTCGGAAAGATCACCATGTTCGCGGGCGCTGGCAATAGCCCGAATGATCGCCGGGCGTTCTTCTTCCAGCAGGCGGCGCTGCTCTTCTTCCAGTCTGACCACGCCTTCTCTGGTCATCGGTAATTTTTCCATGGACTTAAACTCTCTTCACTGCGAACAAAAAACTCAACCCGCGCCCTCCACCTTTTGAAGGCCGCGCTAACAATCATCAAAATGAAAATTAGAACGAAGGGCTAAAATAGGACTGTAACGGCGCAACTTCAAGTCCGCCTTCACTTAATGCCTCAATCCCGCCAACCGCCGCCGCCGCTCCGGCCATGGTCGTGTAGTAGGGAATGTTATTGGTCAGGGTTGAACGACGGATCGAATAGCTGTCCTCAATGGCCTGCGCTCCTTCGGTGGTGTTAAGGACCAGTTGCACCTCGCCTGACAGGATCGCATCGACGCAGTGGGGACGGCCTTCGAGCACCTTGTTGACGTGCTTAACGTCCAGCCCCTGTTCGCTCAGGTAAGCGCTGGTGCCGCCGGTTGCCAGCAAGGTGAAGCCCTTTGCCGCCAGACGCCGGGCCAGTTCGGCAGTCGCTGGCTTGTCTTTGTCCTTAACTGAAATAAAGACCGTGCCTGAGTCCGGTACATGCATACCCGCACCCAACTGTGATTTGGCGAAGGCGCGGCCGAAGTCCGTATCCAGGCCCATCACCTCGCCGGTCGATTTCATTTCCGGTCCTAAAATAATGTCGACGCCGGGGAAGCGCTGGAACGGGAACACCGCCTCCTTGACCGCCACATGGGCCCGTTTTGGGTTTTCATGAATGTCGAAGTCGGCGAGCTTTTCACCGGCCATGACACGGGCCGCGATCTTGGCAATCGGTATGCCGGTCGCCTTGGCGACGAACGGCACGGTGCGGCTGGCCCGCGGATTGACTTCCAGAATGTAAATATCTTCGCCCTGAATCGCGAATTGCACGTTCATCAGGCCGACGACTTTCAGGGCCAGCGCCAGTGCCGTGGTCTGAACCTTGATTTCCGCGATCATCGCCTCAGACAGGGAATAGGGCGGCAGCGAGCAGGCGCTGTCGCCCGAATGAATGCCGGCTTCCTCGATATGCTGCATGATACCGGCGACGTAAACCTGTTGGCCGTCAGAAAGCGCATCGACATCAATCTCGATAGCGTCCTGCAGGTAGCTGTCGAGCAGCACCGGGCTGTCGCCCGATACTTTTACCGCCGTCGTCATGTAGCGGTGCAGGGACTGGTGATCGTGGACGATCTCCATGGCCCGCCCGCCCAGCACATACGATGGCCTGACAACCAGCGGGAAGCCGATGGTGTCGGCGACAGACACCGATTCCTCGACCGAACGGCTAATACCGTTGGCCGGTTGTTTGAGTTTCAGCTCGTGTAGCAGTGCCTGGAAGCGCTCACGGTCTTCGGCCAGGTCGATGGCATCCGGCGAGGTGCCCAGGATCGGAATATTGGCGGCTTCCAGCGCTTCGGCCAGTTTCAGCGGTGTCTGCCCGCCAAGCTGCACGATAACCCCCAGAAGGGTGCCGTTTGATTGCTCGACCCGGATCAGCTCGATCACGTCCTCAGCCGTCAGCGGCTCGAAATAGAGCCTGTCAGAGGTATCGTAGTCGGTGGAGACGGTCTCCGGGTTGCAGTTGACCATGATCGCCTCGTGTCCGGCTTCCTTGGTCGAATAGGCGGCGTGGACGCAGCAATAGTCAAATTCGATGCCCTGGCCGATACGGTTGGGACCACCGCCCAGAATAACCACTTTCTGGCGCGCCGACGGCTCGGCTTCGCACTGCGGCGGGTTAACACCGTCGCCTTCGTAGGTTGAATACATGTAAGGGGTCTTCGCCGGGAATTCGCCGCCGCAGGTATCAACCCGCTTGTATACCGGGTGGACGTTCAGGGTGCCGCGAATGCGGGCGATGTCGCGGCCCTTGCAACCGATCAGTTCGGCCAGCCGGTCATCGGAAAAGCCCATCTTTTTAAGTTTAAGCAGGGTCGGTGCATCCTTGGGCAATCCGTCCTGTCTGATCTTCTCCTCGGTGGCGACGATGTGTTCGATCTGGGCCAGGAACCAGGGATCGTATTTCGATGCGGCCCGGACTTCCTCAAGGCTGAGGCCATGACGAAAGGCTTGGGCGATAACCAGCAGGCGGTCCGGGCTGGGAATTGTCAGCGCCAGCTTGACCGCGTTCTTGTCGCCGCCTTCGGCCCCTTCGATGATCACTTCGTTTAGCCCGGTAAGATCGGTCTCCATGGAGCGCAGGCCCTTTTGCAGGGACTCTGCAAAGGTGCGACCAATCGACATGGCCTCGCCGACCGACTTCATGGCGGTGGTCAAAAGGGGCTCGGTGCCGGGAAATTTCTCGAAGGTGAAGCGCGGAATTTTTGTGACCACATAATCAATGGTCGGCTCGAAACTGGCCGGGGTCACGCCGGTGATGTCGTTCATCAGCTCATCAAGGGTGTAGCCGACGGCAAGCTTGGCGGCGACCTTGGCGATCGGGAAGCCGGTCGCCTTGGAAGCCAGTGCGCTTGAGCGCGAAACCCTGGGGTTCATTTCAATGATAATCAGCCGCCCGTCCTCGGGGTTGACGGCGAACTGCACGTTCGATCCACCGGTATCGACGCCGATCTCGCGCAATACCGCGATCGAGGCATTGCGCATGATCTGGTATTCTTTGTCGGTCAGGGTCAGGGCCGGGGCGACGGTAATGCTGTCGCCCGTATGCACACCCATGGGGTCAACGTTTTCAATGGAACAAATGATGATGACGTTGTCGGCGTGGTCGCGAACCACTTCCATCTCGTATTCTTTCCAGCCTAGCACCGATTCCTCGACCAGTACCTCGCTCACCGGGGATGCGTCCAGTCCACCGGCGACGATGTCTTCAAATTCGGCCTTGTTATAGGCGATGCCGCCACCGATGCCGCCCATGGTGAAGCTTGGCCGGATAATCATCGGCAGGCCAATATCACTCATTGCGGCGCGGGCCTCATCCATATTGCCAACAACCTGGCTTTTCGGGCAATCGAGGCCGATTTTCTCCATGGCGTCGCGGAACTGCTGGCGGTCTTCGGCCTTGGCGATAACCTTGGAATTGGCACCGATCAGCTCGACGTCGTATTTTTCAAGAACCCCCGCAGCTTCAAGATCCATGGCCGCGTTGAGGGCTGTTTGCCCACCCATGGTCGGCAGGATCGCGTCGGGACGCTCCCTGGCGATGATTTTCTCCAGCATATCGACCGTGATCGGCTCAATGTACGTCGCGTCGGCCATCGCCGGGTCGGTCATGATGGTTGCCGGGTTGGAGTTCACCAGAATCACCCGGTACCCCTCTTCCTTAAGCGCCTTGCAAGCCTGCGCCCCGGAATAGTCAAATTCACAAGCCTGGCCAATAACAATGGGGCCGGCACCGATGATCATGATCGAGGAAATGTCTGTTCTTTTGGGCATTAGTCCCCCCCCATCATCTCAACAAACCGCTCGAACAGATAATGGCTGTCCTGCGGGCCGGGGGAGGCTTCCGGGTGGTATTGGACGGAGAAGGCTTTTTTGCCTTCGATGCGGATGCCCTCGAGGGTTCCGTCGAACAATGACGTGTGGGTTTCGATGACTCCGTCCGGCAGGCTGTCGCGCTCGACCACGAAGCCGTGGTTCTGTGACGTAATCTCGACGCGGCCGGTGGCCAAATCCTTGACTGGGTGGTTGGCTCCCCTGTGGCCCATGTGCATCTTGCTCGTCGTCGCACCCATGGCCAGCGCCATCATCTGGTGGCCAAGGCAAATGCCGAACAGCGGCATGTCGGCGTCCAGTATGGCCTTGATCATCGGCACCGCGTAAAGCCCTGTCGCCGCTGGGTCGCCGGGGCCGTTGGCGAGGAAGACGCCGTCGGGCTTATGGGCCAGGATTTCTTCGGCACTGGTCTCGCCGGGTACGACGGTGACCTTGCAGCCGCTTGCGGCAAGGCAGCGCAGGATGTTCTTCTTGGCCCCGAAATCGACGGCGACGACGTGGTATGTGGGGGCATTTTGGGTGGCGTAACCGCTTTCGATGGACCACGCCGCCTGATCCCAGGAATAGCTCTGGGTGCAGCTGACTTCCTTTGCCAGGTCCGTGCCTTTCAGGCCGGGCCAGGCCAGCGCCATGGCTTGCAGGGCCTTGATGTCGATGTCCTCGTCCACTTCGGGCAGGTGGATCAGGGTGCCGCGCGGCGCCCCGTTATCGCGGATGTGACGGGTCAGCCTGCGGGTGTCGACGCCGGTCACGCAAACCAGCTGGTGTTTTTTCAGCCAGTCGTCCAGATGCCCCACCGCCCGCCAGTTGGCCGGTTCGGTGATGTCCGCGCGCAGGATACAGCCACGCACCGCCGGGGTGTCGGTTTCGACATCCTCGGCGTTAACCCCGACGTTGCCGATATGGGGGAAGGTGAAAGTGACGATCTGCCCTGCGTAGCTGGGATCGGTGAGGATTTCCTGATAACCGGTGAGGGAGGTGTTGAAGCAGACCTCGGCGATGGCGACGCCTTCGGCCCCGGCCCCCAGGCCCCAAAATACCTGGCCGTCCTCAAGAACAACAGCGGCGTTGACTCCCGGCGGCCGGGCGTCGTGGTGCGGCTGCGCTGTGGAATCGGCCTCAGACATGGGGTTAGCTATCCTTTTGATTAGAGTTGGAAGTGTTTAAGCAATACGCTCCGCAACGTCAAGTGCTCCGGTCGCTACATATAAGTTTCTTTGTTTTCAATGGCTTAAAATATATCAAGGAGTTGCCTTTTTTGTCCGATTTCTATAACGTCTGCGCTTCTGAACATTGCAGGAAGATTCTAGTATGCTGCGCACGCGCATAAGCGACGCTTTGAAGACGGCGATGAAATCCAAGCAGACCCATACCGTCTCGACCGTTCGCCTGATTATGGCCGCTCTCAAAGATCGTGACATCGCCGCCCGCTCGAAAGGCAACGCCGAGGGCATCGGCGATGATGAAATTCTTTCGATGTTGCAATCGATGATTAAACAACGCCGCGAAAGCGTTGAAATGTATGAAAAAGGCGGTCGCGCCGAACTGGCCGAACAGGAAGCCAGTGAAATCGAAATCATCCAGACTTTCCTGCCTGAGCAGATGGATGATGCGGCCCTAAGCGCCGCCGTCACCGAGATCGTTAAAGAGGCAGAGGCGACATCATTGAAAGACATGGGCAAGGTGATGGGGCTTTTGAAAGAACGCTACGCCGGTGAAATGGACTTCTCGAAAGCCAGCGCCCAGGTCAAAAACCAGCTTTCTTAAACAACTTTATACCGGCTTCTGTGGATGAATCTCTGCATAAGTTGGTGGATAATTTCACCATCTAGGCAATTGGATAGCGACGCCAATCGGTTTAGAATCGCGCCGTCCGTCCACGTGCTTCCCGGGATCACCCGACCATGGCTTTTTCGCCGCAGTTTCTTGATGAGTTGCGCCTTCGCACCGGCCTTGCCGATCTGATCGGCAAACGGGTGCGCCTGACCCACAAGGGCAACGAACATCAGGGCTTGTGTCCCTTCCATAAAGAAAAGACGCCGTCGTTCACCCTTAACGAGGAAAAGGGCTTCTATCACTGCTTCGGCTGTGGCGCCCATGGCAGCGCCATCGACTTTGTCATGAACATGGACGGCCTGTCCTTTCCCGAAGCCGTCGAGCGGCTGGCCGGGGACGCCGGTATGGAAGTCCCCGTTGACAGCCCCGAGGAGCGCGAAAACGCCAAGAAGCGCCAGACCTTATATGACGTTGTCGAGGCGGCTGCTGCCTACTTCGAGCAACAACTGCGGATGCCCGAAGGCCGGACGGCGCTGGATTACCTGAAAGGCCGTGGGCTTGATGACGGAACAATCGCCAAATTTCGCTTAGGCTTCGCCCCCGATGGTCACGGCGCCTTAAAGACGGCACTCAGACGGTTGAAAATCAGCGACGATCAAATGGTCGCCGCTGGTTTGCTTATCCAGCCCGAAGACGCCGGGCGCGAGGCTTACGACCGCTTCCGCAACCGGGTTATTTTCCCGATTACCGACAAACGCGGTCGGGTTATCGCCTTCGGTGGCAGGATTATGGCCGGGGACGATGATAAAAAGCTCGCCAAGTACCTGAATTCACCGGAAACAGCACTTTTTCATAAAGGCAATGTTCTTTACAACCTGGCCCTGGCCGCAAAGTCCGCCCGTCAGCAGGGCACGGTGATCGTCACCGAAGGCTATATGGATGTCATCGCCCTGGCCCAGGCTGGCTTCGAGCACGCCGTCGCACCGCTGGGCACGGCGCTTACCGAACAGCAGATCGTTGAATTATGGAAGTTGGTGCGCGAACCGGTGATGTGCTTCGATGGTGACAATGCCGGTATGCGGGCGCAAGGCCGCGCCGCAGAGCGGGCACTGGCGCTGCTCAAGCCCGGCTATGCCCTGCGTTTCGCCACCCTGCCCCAGGGCGAGGATCCGGACAGCCTGATCGCCAATCAAGGCCGCCAGGCCATGGCCAACCTTATTGAAAAGGCCGAACCGTTATCGGAAGTGTTGTGGAAAATCGAAACCGGCGGTCGTTTGCCGAAAACCCCCGAGCAACGCGCGGCCCTGCAAAAAGCGTTGGAAGATCACGCTCGCTCCATTACCGACCCGACCGTGCGGGCCCATTTTTCAAAAGATTTTAGGGATCGGGTGTGGGCCGCTTCGGGTCGAAGCGAGAAAGCAGGCAAAAGAGTTAAAACAATGGCCCCGACCATGGGTATTGGCGCAGGTGCAGCGACAGGTGCCAAAATAGACGCCCATGCCCTGCGTGAAAGGATTTTACTGGCTACCGTTTTGGGCCACCCGGGGCTCTATGACACGGTTGGAGAGCGCCTGGGCGGGGTGTCATTTTCGGCTCCCGGCCTTGACAATCTACGTCAGGAAGTTCTAAAGACCTTGGCCGGGGAACCGGACCTTGACTCTGAGGGTGTGAAACGCCACCTCAAAGAGAATGGGTATTCGGAAATTCTGGATTTTGTTTTGATGCCTGAGGTTATTGCCAACGCTTTTTTTGTCAAACCAGGGACGGATATTGAAACGGCTCTGGAAGGCTGGGAAGAAACTTACGCTCTTTATAGAAACACGGATCTGGGAATTGAAATTGAAGAGGAGCGTGATCGCCTGAAAGATGATATGTCTTCTGAAAATTTCAATCGGTTCAACTCTTTATCCGAACAGAAGCTGGAAGCTGCGAAGGGCATTGAAGATGAACAGGCTGGACGCACAAAGAATTAAAGTCTCAACGTAAATCGTTTCGATGGCGCTGTTCTTGGGTTGTAAGACGGCGACAGTCTGGACAGGGGTTGTTGACCCCTTGAAGCAAGTATTTAAGAAGGTATAGATGGCGACCAAATCAACCGCCACAGCGGAAAAAACCACCGGGCAGGAAGAAAGCACAGACGGTCCACTTCTGGATACGCTGGGCGCTGCCGTAAAGAAGATGCTGGCCAAGGGCAAGGAGCGCGGTTTCGTCACCTATGACGAGCTTAATACGGCGCTGCCCCCTGAACAGGTTTCCTCCGAGCAGATCGAAGACACCATGACCCAGCTTTCGGAAATGGGAATCAACGTCGTCGAAAGCGAAGACAGCGAGGAAGCGACCAAGGACGAGCCCGCCGAAGAAGATAAGGAAAAAGCCAGCGGCAATGTTGACGAGAGTGATCTTGGCCGCACCGATGATCCGGTGCGCATGTACCTGCGCGAAATGGGCTCGGTTGAACTGCTGTCGCGCGAAGGTGAAATCGCTATCGCCAAGCGCATCGAGGCCGGCCGTGAAATGATGATCGGCGGTATTTGTGAAAATCCCCTGACCATCCGTGCCATCGTCGAATGGCATGACGCCCTGCTTGATGAAAAGATGTTGCTGCGTGATATCATCGACCTTGACGCCACCCACGGCGGTGGCCCGGGCCAACCGGTTAAAACCCCCGCTGCCACAGAAAATGGCGAGAGTGCCGAAGTCGTCGAGGGAGCTTCGAAAAAAGAAGATGCCAAGGAGGCCAAGCCCGCCAACGACGACGAAGCCAAAGAGAAAGACGGCGAGCAAGGTGACGCTGAAAAATCCGAAGATGAAAAGGCCGCCGACGCCGAAGATGAAGCCGATGAAGAGGTAAACCTGTCACTGGCCGCCCTCGAGGCAAAGCTGATGCCGGAAGTTATCGAAACCTTCGAAGTGATCGCCAAGACCTACAAAAAATTACATCGTCTGCAATTGCAGCGCATGGAAGCGTTTTCAACCGGCGACACCATCAAGACGCCCCAGGAAAAGCGCTATGGCAAATTGCGCCATGAACTTGTTGTGCTGATGGACGGTGTTCACCTGAATAACGCCCGTATCGAACAACTGGTTGAGCATCTTTACGGGCTCAATCGTCAGCTGCTCGGCTTTGAAGGCAAACTGCTGCGCATGGCGACCACATCGAAGGTCAAGCGCGAGGACTTCCTTGAGCACTATCATGGCCATGAACTGGATCCGCGCTGGCTCAAAAAGGTAGAAAAATTACCGGGCAAGGCATGGGAGCGTTTCGTCAATCGCTTCGGCGACGAGGTTAAGGAAATCCGCAAAGAGATTGGTGAAATTTCCAACGAGGCAGGGCTGCCCGTTGGCGAATTCCGCCGCATTGTCGCGGTCGTCCAGAAAGGCGAGCGCGAAGCGGCCAAGGCCAAAAAGGAAATGATCGAGGCCAATTTGCGGCTGGTCATTTCCATCGCCAAGAAATACACCAACCGCGGCTTGCAGTTCCTCGACCTTATTCAGGAAGGCAACATCGGCCTGATGAAGGCGGTTGATAAATTTGAATACCGCCGCGGTTACAAGTTCTCCACCTACGCGACCTGGTGGATCAGGCAGGCGATAACCCGTTCCATCGCCGATCAGGCCCGGACCATCCGCATTCCCGTCCACATGATCGAAACCATCAACAAACTGGTTCGCACCTCGCGTCAGATGTTGCATGAAATCGGTCGCGAACCGACGCCCGAAGAACTGGCGATCAAGCTTTCCATGCCCCTTGAAAAAGTGCGCAAGGTGCTGAAGATCGCCAAGGAACCGATCAGCCTTGAAACCCCGATTGGTGACGAGGAAGACTCACACCTTGGTGATTTCATCGAAGATAAAAATGCCGTCCAGCCGCTCGATGCGGCCATTCAGGCCAACCTGCGCGAAACCACGACGCGGGTACTGGCAAGCCTCACCGCCCGTGAAGAACGGGTGCTGCGTATGCGCTTTGGCATCGGCATGAACACGGATCACACCTTGGAAGAAGTCGGACAGCAGTTCTCGGTTACTCGAGAACGAATACGTCAGATCGAAGCCAAGGCGTTGCGCAAACTGAAGCATCCCAGCCGGTCGCGCAAACTCAGAAGCTTCCTTGATTATTAAAGGCGCGACTGAGAAGAACGTTTAAAAAGGCCGGGGTAAAAATTCCCGGCCTTTTTCATTTCATCCCCGCCGCATGTAGCAAGCGGGGAACACGGTGGGCCTGTAGCTCAGCTGGTTAGAGCCGGCCGCTCATAACGGTCTGGTCGCAGGTTCGAGTCCTGCCGGGCCCACCACCCCATTTTTAAGTCACTGATTTATTTGACTTAATCGCCAAAAGTCCCAAACTTTATATGGAGTTTGGGACTTTTTGTTCTATTTTTGTCCATCAATACGCTCCCGAACCCGCTCTGCAAGTTGCTTCTGTTGGGCAGCTTTCGTGTATCGCTGGACCTCTGTAATGGTGTCATGTCCGGTGATGGACATGATCTCATGGATCGTGCAACCAATGTCGGCTAGGTGTGACGCTGCGGCTTTTCTCACTCCGTGGGCTGAACATTGAGGTAGCCCAGCTTCATCGCATCTATCACGGAACCAGTTTCCAAATCCGTTGCCCGTGAATGGCTTTCCATGCTCCGTCACCAAGTAGGTCAAATCGCCTGTCTTGCTGGCATCAATGACACTTTGCAAATTGTCCAGAACTGGGATTTCGATGCGCTTGCCTGTTTTCTGCTGAATGACAGTCATCCAAGCGTCCTTGACGTGCTGCCTCCCCATTTTAACGATGTCTGAACGCCTCTGACCGGTGTACAGGAGAATGGCAAATGCCAGCCGTGCTTTTGTGCCGATGGGGTGCGTGGATTCGAACTGCGCTATTTCTTCAAGTGTCCAAGCATGGAATCCATCTTTGTTCTTTGTCTTTAATCTTTCGACTGCGATAACGGGATTGATATCGAGAAGATCATAGTTCACCGCGTACTTGAAGACCTGCCGCAACCCCTTGAGGAGGTTGTTGGCTGAACCTGGGCGATCCATCATGGCATCGCGGAACTTCCGAATGTGGCGTGGGCGAAGTTGCGTGTATCGTTTATCACCATGCTCCTCGCAGAAATTATCCAGAATCCCTCGGCGGGTTTTTCTGTATCCATCGCCAATTTCTTTGAATGCGGAGGATTGGTAATACTGCTCGACGAGCCAGCGCATGGAATCTGGTTGGGCACGTTTGAAACTTGGTTTAACCTTCGTGACGCCATTCAGGGCGTTGTTATAGTCCTCCCAGAACTCAGGTGATCCCGATGGCCCTCGAAGAGGAATGCGTTTCCCCTGACCTTTCCGGAAATAGAACCGTTCCTTGCCGTAGCGGTCCTTCCAGTGATCAACGTGATTAATCTTCACTTTCATCATCGTCCCAATCATTCTTGTCGTGGTTGGTTTGGGGACGTGGTAGGTCAGCGAAGAACTCATCCAGTTCCTCTCTATCCCAGACTTTCTTTTTGCCGATCAATCGGGGGGATGGCATATCGCCATTTTTGACCATGCCGTCGAACATGCGCGGGGAACACCCTATGTAGAATGCTGCATCCGTTCGGGGCAGACCGCGTGGGGCGAGGAGCCTTGCGGTTCGTAGCTGGATTACATTGTCTTGTGCTGGAGAGGACTGGTCGGAGATGTGGTCGGAAGTGACGATGGCAATATTGGAATTGCCTATGCGCATGTATCTGACCTCGAGTGTTTGTTACACTGTATTGCGTACTCTTTCTGCGATGGCGTTATGTTTGGGACAATACCTCGACGTCGATAATCGTCAAAGGTTTCGAGGGTGATACCCCAGTGCGATGCCTGTTGCCATGTTGAACGATGATGGCTTTGCAGCGGCAAAGGGTCGATATATTTGGTGGGGATGGTGGGGGCGGAGCAGTGGTCTCGTAATGTACGGGCGGAAACTATCCTACCGCCGTTGTTCATTGTTAAAAAATAGCACTGCCATGCACTCCCAATTAAGTGTTTCATTATTTAACCATAGTATACTAAAAAGTGTAAAAAGTCAAGTTTTACATATGAATAATATACAGGCGGTTTTTCCAGAATAAGGTAATATTAGATATCAAATTTTATTTCTTTGTCTCGATCCTTAAGGTGAACAAACTCACGGAATTCTTCTTCCTTAATTACCCCTCTTATTTTTCTTACAGTTTCATCGGTCCACCGTTTGCCGTCTACGGTTAGGTAAGCTTCGCGATCCAATGCCCAAGCAATACGTTTGTTCGTGAGCTTAGGAGTTTCCTCCAAAATCTTCTCGATAACCCTATAGATAGGCTCAACCCCATGATAAAGGTGCTCGAAACCTTTTAGGCGACGGCGACCTATTTTGAATTTGGTTTTCCACTTCTCAATTGGGGAGGGTTTTTCTTTCTTTTTCTTTATGATTTTTTTTATGGGGCGACGTCGTGATTCAAATTTTTCCAATCTTGCCTGACGTTCAATTGCCTCCATGATTTTTCTATCAGGAGGAATTGCCACAAACTTCCAGTCCCTTATTTTCTTAAGTCTTTCGGCTTGTTCGAGGAAACTATTCAGCACTACGTTTGGTCTCCAGTTTCCAATATCTACGTACAAAAATGTTGCCTTATGTTTGTTGCAAAGTTCGGCTAGCTCCATCAGTACTTTGAATCCGGTTTTGCGACCTAATGAGAATTTTTGTTGCTCACCACCGTATTTAATAACTTCGTATTCATTCTCTTCTGCGTACTCCGCAATTCGATTGCGCTGCAACCTTGCATCAGGGGCCCATTTCCCTTTCCAGAGTCTGCCACGCATATAGCCTACGGCCTTGCCACTTCCACGCTCTGCCATCGTTCCTCTCTTTAAAAAAACAGACAAATAAAAAGATTTATCCGATTTATTATCAATAATGTCAATATTTTGCAAAATGAGATAGTAAAAATAAGCCGGATTAAACTGGTATTTTGTTGGTGTAAAACTGGCAGATTAAAAGGGCTGTAGGCAGTACTAAGTAGTTTCGAAAAACCGCATTATCGAAGTTGGGTACCTTTCTGGCGTCACGAGCAATCAAGCTCACCATTTGAAAGGAACCTCAAAATGTCAAAATCTACCCTCACTAATACCCCCGTTGCAGCCAACGATTCCAACATTGCAGCAACAAAGCCTTCCACCCTACTTGCCCAGTACCGGGCAGCTAAAGATGCCATCACCAACCTTAGCAGCATCGTTGGCAACTTGCTGAATGGGCAGGGTGGTGCCGGGCGCAGGGCACATCTTGCGGCTTACACTTTTGTTTCCGCTTGTATGGATAATCCAGCCGAAGCAGCCAAGTTGCCCGGCTGGGATGATGCGGCGGTGCAAGCTGGTACAAATCCCTGCTATCAACCGATTAAGATGCTGGCGGCAGATATGAACCCCGCAGTTCAATCTAAAATCAGCATGATGGCAAAAGTGTACCAACATGCCCATAAAGCCAATATTGCCCCAGAACACTTTCTTGAACATCTGAAACGCAATCATGGGCTACGCCGCTGGTACGATGGCATCAATCTTGCCGAAAAGGCTGCGAATGGGAACACGCCAAAAGCTGGCACTAAAAAATCATCTACCGGCAGCACGGCACCTGCCAAGCCTAAAGTCCCACCACCGGCACCCATCGATATTGTGCAACGGGTGGCTGATACCACCCAGATTGCCTACGCCATCATCGATAAAGAATTGTTGATCTGCGATAGCGATGCCAAAGGTGATCTGGAATCTAACCCAGCATTTCTTGGAATTGTGCAGGTGGCAAACGATGATTGCATCACTTTCCTGAACGATAACGATCCACGCTTTGCCATGAAAGGAGCAGCATAATGTATACGCCAGTACCAACTATCAAATCTGATTCATTAGCGATTGCGATGAATCCTGAACTTGGCTTCCAGCACGTAAGCCCCCTTCAATATATGGGCGGCAAGGCAAGGCATATTAGATACTTATCTACACTAATGCCTGCCAACATTGATTACCTGTTCGATGCCTTTATGGGCGGGTTAAGCACAACCATTTTTCTAATTAAAACGGGGCGGGTTAAGCCGGAACATTGTTATGCGGGCGATGTTTCAACCCACCTGCTAAATTTCTACAACGTGCTTAAAACGCAATATGAACCCCTAACCTTGAAATTGGCTAGTGATAGCATTTTCCATTCAAATGGTTCCCGTCACCTGTTCAACAAGGCAATCGATGTATTACGTGGATCAGATGATGAATTTGAACTTGCACGCGCATTTTACATATTTAATAAAATTCGCATGCCCCATGTTTGGGATTTTGAATACACGGCATTTTCGCCATCAAAGGTCGGGCCGAATGCCGGAATTACAATTCCGCAAATTTTAAGATTGCCATTGTTTGCTGCTCTGGTTCAGCGGGTTGCGTTCAGTGAATGGGATTACACCGATGCCCTAAATCAGGCGGCGGCAATTGGCAAGAATGCTTTTGTATTCCTGGACCCACCATATGAACTGGTTGGCGATGAACTTTATGGAGTTGAATTTGATTTTGATGAATTTGCGGAACAGTGCCACGCGGTGGCTGGAAAATGCACTTTCATGATTACCATCAATGATAGCCCTGAAAACCGCATGCGGTTTAGTGGCTATAATGTCATCGCCCGCAGGCAGCATTATTCAGGTTCGCACAAGGCAAATGGTGATGAACTTGTAATATGTAACTACGAACTTAGCCACCAAGCCCATTACTTGAATCGGTTGGGGTATCAGGTTGCGGCATAATCGGTGGTTCGCCGACAGAAAGGGGGCAGCGTTGCCCCCTTTCTTTCTATTTTTGTCTCTGCCAATCTCCACATTAATCATCGCATTCGCAACAATGTTCGATTTGCCCACATGTTGAGCACTTGGCGCAAATACATTCCTCTTTGTCGCAGTACACACACTGGCTGGATGTCACTATCCTTAAGTTGCTGGGGACTGGTTTTGCCGCGACGTAGTACCCTACCCGATTTACAAAGCCCCTCGTGCCAGAAGACCAATATTGGTGGTCGTCGGCTTCATGAACTGTCCATATTCGGGAGTCATGTATTTTAGGATGGGAGGATCGCGCCTTCTCCAAGGAATCAAAGAATTGGCTCGTGTCGACCTCATAGGTTTTCCACGCATCGTCCTGAAGCATGTATTTTTCTTTGAGGTTATGGGGGGCTTTCCTGTCGGCTGCCCACTCAAAAATAGGGGCAAATGGGTCGTCTGTTTCGTCGTTGGTATTTACTTGTTGTTTATTCATCTAATCTCCTCACTGTTTATGATTATGTGCCTATACTACCACACATGGAGTAAAAAAGCAATTTAATTTATAGCTTTACTCTATTTTCTTCAATAATAATATTGACTTTTTGTCATTTTTACTTTATACTACTTGTATCATTAATAGAGGAGACGAAGAATAAATGGGCGCACGACGAACGAGGATAAAAACCGAATACATTTGCTTGTCCGAACTACGCCCAGTTCATTCAAGTCTCCCCGCCCAGCATCAATCCAGATGCTGGGCATTTTTTATGGAGATTTATAAAATGACGAGAGACTTAGAAATAACCGGGCATAAACGTGGATATCATCATCGTAACGATTCACTAGAAGTTACTGCTCATTACGATTGCATTGATTCAGCCGAACGCTGGTGTCAGGAGAACGTTGGATATGGCTGGGCGAATAGAGAATATTGGTTTTCATTCGATCACCCACAGGATGCGCAGGCATTCAGAGAACTGTGGGGTGATGAATGACAGACTTTCATACCCTGCTGGAGAGCATTACCGATCAGGATATGGAAAACCCTGTCATCGCGGACCTGGTTAGCCAGATGTACGATCCGTCAGAGTATTCTGACGTGGTCGAATTGGCAGCAGCAGAACAGGTCAATGACTGCCTGATGGCAATGGTGGAGGAGGAGAAGGCAAAGCAATTCTCCTCCAACTGCCAACCACCTGATTCCGGTCACATGTCAGGCATCGATACCGGTGCCGATTTGCCCGAATCCCCAGACTGCGACTTATTTAATAGTGTTTCTAATATAGTAATACAGAAAGATAAAAAAGTCGCAGTCTGCGACTTTACTCCTGCTGACGCAGGGCAAAAAGGCAGGGGTCAACTGGACAGTAAAGAAGTCGCACTTTCGTGCGAAATGCTAGTCCAAGGCAATGAGACCCGGGACAGTAAAGAAGTCGCAGGTGCGGGGAATGGCAATCCAAACGGGGAGAGTAAACAAGTCGCATCTTCCCACAAAGTCCCCGTGGCATCGATCCGTGCCATCTTTGGCGACGTCGTGTGGATGCAGGTTCAGCTATGGGACAACAGCGATAAATCCAATTGCGTCAAATACTACAGCAAGTACGACATCAAGAAATGCCGATCACCCGGCAAGTTCCAGAAAAACACCCTGTACCTGAACTTCACCACCCGCCGCTCATATACGAAGAATTATAAAAAACTCCTCACAGAACGGCAGGAAAGGGATAAACCCGTCGCGCAGTTCTATGACAAGTGGCGGCGACGTCACATCGAAGAGGAGAAGGTGACGACTGCCACACGGCCCCCGCTCATCGGCATTGCTATGAGCAATCCCAAGAAACTCTCATCCATCGAACATATGAATGGAAAGTCCCAACTCAGGGTGACCACAAAAAACGGCAAGGAGGTCAGAAACGATTACTGGCCCGGCTACGTCGGTATCCTGTTCTGGGATGAATGCGACACCCCGCACATCTGGCTTGGCATCCATGGTCGTGGAGAAATGATATTCCCTCTGATTGATGGGAAGCACACGGCTGACTGGGAACCAAAAACCGACGTGCAACGACGATATGATCGCCACCCGTGCGACTTCATAGGTTACTGGCATCAGGATAAAGCTAAGGATGAATTGTTGCTGGAGAAGGTACGTCAGCTACAGGAACGAAAGAAATGAATTGCCGGACAGATGCGCCAGGATGGCGAGTGTTCAATTTGTGCAGGGTTAGTAGCCAAAATACCTTGGTCGCGCATTCTGGGGCGACTGGGCGGGACGTCGGCGGCGTTTGTCAGGGAACAGAGGAACTGTTTGCGGCTGCAAAGGGATAAAGGAAATTTTTAATGAGATAAACAAGGAGATAATAATATGAAGAAATATAAGATTACACGAATAATGCATGGAGGATATCTGACTGAAGAGATAATCGTTGAAGCAGATACCGAAGAACAAGCTGAGGAAATTTCTCTTACTGCGGATTTAGAAGACTGGACTGTAGTTAAAGAACTGGAGTTCAAGGATGCCGAACTAATAACTGAAAAAATTGGCTAACATCTTCAGCCTTTTAGGATTCTTCGCAAAGCTTATAGAGGGGCGAGCAGCGTCATCCAGGGCCACCGCAAAGAAATTTTGGGATATATTGACCTGTGTCGATGGCGCAATTATCGGTTCTGGGTTTGAAAAGATATCGGAAGGTTAATTGACTGCCGTGCTACTCGGAAAGCATCCCGCTAAATGGCTATAAACTTCCGGTATTAGGGGTGAACCGGAAATGTCAGGGCAATCGTCGGGTAACGACCACTTCGGCTTTTGACCCACAAGGGACATTCCGGACCCGCAATATCGGCGTTTATCCATTCTCGATGAAAGTCTTAACAGCTTCAAACCGTTCATCCAAATCGACATGTAGGACTTCGATTCTTTCCTTATCATCTGCCTTGCCAGCTTTCTCCAATTCCTCGCATAAATCAGCCAGCGCATTCGCTCCGATTGTTCGTGAAGACGATTTCAGCTTATGACCCAGTTCACCAATTTGTCTGACGGCGCCTTCTTCAAATGCTGCATGAATTTCCGAAATCGTTTGGGAAGCTGGCGTGATAAACGTCTCAAGAAACTGCCGATGCAACGCCGGATCGTCACCGACAATCTGAGTTAGGATAGAAGGGTCAATGGGTGCATTTTTTACCGGGGGAGCTGGCTCCGCCTGAACGTCGACCTCAATCGCTGGCATGTTGATGCTGGGTTGTTCTGGTAGCCACTTGTTCAGAGTCTTCTCCAGAACATCGAGAGAAACAGGTTTGGTCAGATAACCGTCCATTCCCAATTTCATGCAACGGGCTTCCTCGTGTTTGAGAGCATTGGCCGTCAGGGCGATAATGGGGATGGGATTAAGGTCTTCTTCTTTTTCTTTCGTCCTAATTGCCGCCGTTAAATCGTAACCGTTCATTTCAGGCATGTGCAGGTCAGTTAGAAGCAGCCCGTAGTCACCGCCCCACATACGCTCATAAGCTTCCTGGCCATCGGAAGTCATTTCGGCACGGAGGCCAAGCAGGTCCAACTGACGAAGAATAACATCCTGATTGGTCTCATTGTCTTCCGCCACCAAGATCAACCGTCCTTGCTCAATCACTTCTTCGCGTGACAACAGGGTACTGCCCATGCCGGTTTTACGTTTGACCTTTTCGTAGTCTTCAAGGTTTCCCCGACCAGCGGCGACTGCCACAGCTTTCAGGAAACCACGACGGGTCAGGGCTTCACGGTCGATCTGATAGACGTTATCGCCGATTTTCCTTAATGACCGTCTGCTACCACGTTCTACGCTCAAATAGGATACCAGGATCGCATTGATTTTCTGGTTCGGGTAATGGCGCGTTAGTTCCTTGACTTTTTGAAACGCGGTCTCTCTCGCCGGTTCGCCGATAATTATAAAACAAAGGGGTTCGTTTGAGTCATGGCAGAAATTGTCGTGTGCCTCTTTCAGACCTCCTGCACGGAACACTTGAGCGCCGCTATGGCTAAGGTAGGTTTCAAAGTCGTCGCCAAGATTATCTTCAAAATCGACAACAGCACTGTTTAGCCCATTCACCAACGACGAGACGTCGTCAGCGGTTGGAGGCAGGACCGTGATAGGCAATTGCACCTTAAACGTTGATCCTTCTTCCGGAACAGATTGCACGGTGATGTTTCCGCCCATCATCTCAACAAGGTTCCGGGATATGACCAAGCCCAGGCCGGTTCCGCCAAACCGCTTGGTAGTTGTGTCGTCAGCTTGTTCAAAAGATTGGAAAAGGCGGTTCTGGGCGTCTTCGTCCATTCCAATGCCGTTATCCGTTACGGATATTTTTACGACTGATTGATTGTTCTCCAATGTCGTTAATTCGACCCGCACAGCGACGATGCCCCGATACTCCAATCCAGAAGAGAACTTGATCGCATTACTGATAAGGTTGGTCAGAACCTGACGGATGCGCAGGGGGTCTCCATCAATACTGGAAGGAATTTCTGGGTCGAAGAACAACGTGAGCGCGACATCCTTATCCATGGCCAGTCTATCAAGAAGACCACAGACCTGGTCGACTTCATCTTCCAGGCACATTGGTTCGGTGGAAATTTCCAGCTTCCCTGCTTCAATTTTAGAAAAGTCGAGAATGTCGTTGATAATCCCCAAAAGGGAGTGTCCGGATTTGCCTATTGTTTCTACGAGACGGTGATCGTCATCGCTCAAATCGCTATGGGACAACACTTCAAGCATTCCAAGGACACCGTTCATAGGTGTTCTGATCTCGTGGCTCATGTTGGCGAGGAAGGTAGATTTGGCTTTGTTGGCGGATTCTGCCACTTGCGCTCTACGATCCGACTCTTCGGCTTCAATATGTGTCGTAATGTCCTGAACTGTGCCATCAGAACGAACGACTTCACCTTCCTCGTTGCGAAGATGTTTGCACTTCTCATGCACCCAACTGACTTCCCCGTTATCCTTACGTATGATCCGATGGCGAATGTCATAAGGGAACTTGCCCTCTAAAGCTCCCTGATATTGCTCGTTGACATAATCCAGGTCATCAGGGTGAATTCTTTCCAAAAATGCTTCGTAAGTAGCTTCAAAGCCTTGTGGGTCGATGCCGAAAATCAAATAAATCTGTTCTGACCAGGTTAGGGAGTTGTTTATTATGTCCAGGCTCCAACTCCCCACATTGGCAAGGCTCTGCGCTTGTTTTAACGCAACACCATGTAGAAGCAGTTCTTCATTTGCTTCTAGCAATCCACTTTCCGCCGCAATGCTTGCGTCCTGGACACGACCTAGGATCACATAAAAGGCCACCAATAAAATGACGCCGATTCCGATGGCTAAGGCAGCCGCCAGCAAAATTGACTGATAAAACGCACTCTCTGACTCTGTTATATCACTGACAAAAACAAAGTCACCGATCTCACCCTTACCGATGTCCATCAGCGGGGTTAGGTCAATTTCATATACCTTCTCCCCAATGTCCAGGTGGTGTTCCAATTCAACATGCCCGGCATAACTTGAGTGAGTTTTCAACACGTCACCTACATCGGAACGAATTTCTTGAGAAAGATTACCAATGAATACGAAGTCTTTGAACGAATCCCAATTTGTAGGAGATTTGGAAAACTTCTGTCCGACTTCCCAATCATTTTTGTTGAGGAACTTCTTATAAATCAACGTGTAGACTTGAAGTGAAAATTCCTCGGAAATTGAGTGAAGGATATGATCTATCTCTTCGCCCAACTCGATGTAACCAATCAAATGGCCCTTCACGACCCAGGGAACAACGGTACGCAAGGTTAAGGTTCCGAACTTCCCTAATTCAACGCCGCGGGTCGACTTTCCAGTGTTTTCAGCCGTGACCAGCGTGTGGCGATTGATCAGGTCGCCAAGACGATCTTTTTGGTGGACCCTCAGAAACGTCTTACGGTCAGGGGTGAAAAAGTAAAAATGGGTAATGTGATGGTTGGCTTTGTAGCGATTGAATATGGGGACGCTCAGCTCGTATAGCGTCTCTCTGTCCCTGGCTTCAAAGGCAGTACGAATATTTTCTACATCAGTAATGCTGGCAATGACGGAACGCATCCAGAGAGCATCATTTTCGATGCTCGACTCGTACTCATAATTTGCTTCTTCAATGGTCTCTCGAAGAGTTTTTTCCTGGGTCTGTTGTTCTCGGATGAAACTGTTGGTGAGAAACAGACCAGTTATAACAGTTATCGCTACCAACAAAGGAACGAGAATGGTACGCCGAATATGATGATTTTGTGATGGATTCATCGGTTCACTTCGGGCTGAGACTGTACAGAAGAAAACATAATGACCAACGTTCAGCTTGCTCAGCTTCGTTTCTAAAGGTCTCGTTCTTTATTGTCGCCAATGTCAGGTTGTGGCTATAACCGGCGGTGACAGCCACCTCCCAATTCATGACCGTAGCTGAAGGTCGAGCGGACATCAAGTGCACGAAATCCGTTTCGCCAGATTTCACTTCCGGTTATAGGGGCTGCAGCAGTCGTGAAAAACGGCTGGTCCTAAATGGCGGTCTTGACCCAAAGAGGACTTTGGGTAGCGAAAATCACATTCCTCCCTTAGGTCTTTCGATTCTTAAAAGGTGTGAGGCCACAAGATCTCAAGAGAGAGGTTTTTTCACATAATTACAGCTTACGATCTCGGTCGTTTCTTTTCCGGATCGTAAAAGGAAAGGGGGACGACCGTCGCCGGTAGGCGTTTTTGGTGTCCGTCCAGTTTTCCCACCTCGACCTCGGTTCCGGGTTCGCAATGCTCGACCGCCATGCGGCACAGGGCAACGTTTTTTTTCAGCACCGGCGAGCGGGTGGCGCTGGTGACGATGCCGACCTGGTGACGCCCGATATGGACGCAATCGCCATGCGCCGCCGTTTCCTCGCCTGCGAGCTCAAGGCCGACCAACTTGCGCTGCGGGTTCTCTTTTCTCTTTAACAAGGCCTCGCGGCCGATAAAGTCCTCGTCTTTGGATTTCAGCGGTACGGTAAAGCCGATTCCGGCCTCGAACGGGTCGGTTTGGTCGTCGAATTCGTAACCGGCGAAAATGAGGCCGGCTTCAATGCGCAGCATGTCCAGACCTTCGAGTCCTAAGGGCAGCATGCCGCGTGGCTGGCCGGCGTCCCAGATGGCGTCCCAGACCTGGGGCGCATCCTTGGGATGGCAAAAGACCTCGTAGCCGAGCTCGCCGGTGTAACCTGTTCGCGAGACCAGGATCGGAATGCCGTCGAAACCGCCGATGCGTCCGACCGAGAAGCGGAACCAGGACAGTTCCTCGACGCTGGCCTGGGTCGGGGGCGTCCAGATGACGTCCTTTAGGATATCACGGCTGAGGGGACCCTGGACCGAGACGTTGTGCAGTTGATCCGTCGACGACTTGATCCAGACTTCGAGGTCCAGTTTTCTGGCCTGTTCGCGCAGCCAGTCGCCGCCGGAATCACAGCCGCCGATCCAGCGGAAATTATCGTCCCCCAGCCGGAAAAGGGTGCCGTCGTCGATCATGGTGCCGGTGTCGTAGCACATAGCGGTATAAACAACCTGGCCGGTGGCCAGGCGGCGAACGTTGCGGGTTAAGGTATATTGCATAAGGGTCTCGGCGTCCGGCCCCAAAACTTCGAACTTTCTCAGCGCCGAGAGGTCCATGATGATGGCTTTCTCCCGGCAAGCCCAGTATTCAGCGATGGTGCCATGATTGGTGTAATCGTTAGCCAGCCAAAAGCCATTGTATTCGGCTAGATTTCGGGTTAGCGAAGATACCCGTGTGTGAAAGCCTGTTTCTTTTGTCATCTCTGCCTCTGAATCCGTTCGTTTTCGATATCCGATAGAGCGTTTGAAGTCCTCGCCAGCCCCGTAGACCCGGATGTGGATATCGGTCGGGTTCCAGCCATTGGCGGCGTCGATGTCGCAGGGACAGGCCGACGAAACACAGACCAGGTCCTCGAGCGCGCGCATCAGCACGTAATCACCGGGCCGCGACCAAGGTTCTTCCAGGTAAAACTGGTTCAAGTCATCGACGATGGTGTTATAGAAAAAATTCATCGCCATCCAGCCGCGCCGGGGCGCCACCGGATAAGGCACGAGCGCCGTATTGAAGTTATCGGAACAATTGACATGGCCCGGATAGCCCATGTCTTCATAGTATTTCGCAGCACAGGCAAGGCCGAAAGCGTCGTGGCGGCTGCAACTATCCTGCACCAGTTCGACCAGGGGCCGCATGTCCTGATCGTAATATTTTGCCATCAGGCCCGGCTGTGGATACCCCTGTCCCATCAGGGTGCGGGTGGTCGTCACGTCGAGGCAGCGCTCGATCCCCTTGTCCAGCATATCTGCGGGAAAGACCTGAAAGTCGGAACACTGGCGGCCATCGACGTCGATGACCTGTATCCATTCGCCGGCCTTGACTTCGTACGCATTGGCGGTGGCGCGGGCGATGCGAAGTTCGTTCAGGGGATCGGCGAGAGGGGAGGGCAAATCCGAGCCGTCCGGGTGTCCCCGCTCGCGGTCGGCGCGCTCGACCCAGACTTCCAAATCCGTTGGCGGGGTCTGTTCGTCCGGCATCATGGCGGCACCGGGGGCGCCGATGATGACGACGCCGTCAAGCGCCGCCGTGAAAGCATGTTCATCGCCCGCCCGACTGTCCGGGGCGAACAGATTGACGGATGTCATGTCCCCTAAAGAGAGATCGAAGCGGGCGATCTCGCGCAGCAAGCGCTTGGAAGCCAACATCTCTCCGAGCCAGAAACTGGGTTCGCAGCCGGATTGTCCCAGCAGGGAAGAATCGGCCCGTCCTTCGGAGAAACCGATCAGTTCAGCCGGTTGACGACCCTCCAAGTCGATGATGCGTACTTTGTCACCAGCGAAAACTTCAATGCTCAAGGAGCCGCCGCCCCGCACACGATAGCGTTCCAGGCCCCGTTCAAGGGACGCAACGCCGGGTCGGGTAATACGGGGCTGGGCCATGCGTTCAGATAAGGAAAACATCATAAAAGTCCCAAGGCTTTTTTCCGGTCGGCAGACCAGCGAAGGATCAGGTGATCGACGGCTAGGCCGATAAATGCGACGCACAGGCCCAGCATCAGACCGTTACCCGTGCCGTTCTTGTCCGATAGGGCTTTCAATATTAATTGACCCAAATCGTCTGTCCCGATCATCGCCCCGATAATGACCATGAATAAGGCGAAAACAACGGTTTGGTTGATGCCCAGGACGATGTGCGGGAAGGCCAACGGCAGTTCAATCGTAACCAGCCGTTGCATACGGTTGACCCCCGACATGGTGCCGGCGTCCTGCAATGTGCGGGGCACGTTTCGAAGCCCCTCCACCGTGTAGCGGGTGGACGGAATTGTCGCGTAGACAATTACGGCGATGAGCACGGATGTGTCGGTTACCCCAAAGAGCATGATGACCGGTATTAAATAGATGAACGACGGAAAGGTTTGAAAGGTATCGCAAACCAGCAAAATGGCTTTTGTCGCGAGGGAGTTCTGGGCGCACAAGGAGCCGACGACCATGCCAATAATGACCGATACGATAACCCCGAAGGTCGTCATGTAGGCCGTGATCAAAGCCCGGTCCCACCATTCCGTCATGGCGATAAACAGCAGGAACCCGCCAACGATCAGTGCGGAGCGGGCGCCGCCGACGATGTAGCCCAGGCCCATCACCAAAAAAAAGGTCGCCGACACTGGCATGCCCAGGTAAGCGTTCTTCATCGGCACCAGCACATTGATAATCAGGCCTTTATTGAAACCTTGCAGGCCCTGATACCAATTGTTCACCATCCAATCAACGCCCGACTGCCAGAAATTTTCCGTCGTTATGCCCTGGTTGTGGGGGATGAGGTAAAAATAGTTGATGCCATCTTTGAATATGAAAGTTCCCAAATACGCCAAAACCGTACCCACCACGAGGATGGCTACAAGAATGAGGGGATATTTGTGACGCTGGGCGAACGTCAGGTCGGCGAAATAGTCAATTTGCTTGTTGGCCCATCCCAGGGACAGTTTATCCAGGACAACGGCGATCAGGACGATGCAGATCCCTAATTCCAGAGCCTGTCCAATTCGAAGCTGATTAAGGGCCAGCAACAGATTGAAGCCCAGGCCCTTAGCGCCAATGAAAGAGGCAATAACCGCCATCGCCAGGCATTGCATGATGACCTGGTTGACGCCGATCAGAATTTGATGCCGCTCGCTTGGAATCAAGACTCTGAACAAGAGTTGATATTTGTTACAGCCGTTCATGATGCCCGCTTCGATCACTTCGGGAGAGACAGATTTCAGGCCCAGCAGGGTCAGGCGGATCATCGGCGGGGTCGCAAATATGACGGTTGCGATGGCGCCAGCGTGATCGCCAAGGCCAAAAAAGACCGTCACCGGCACCAAATAGGAGAAATGCGGCATCGTTTGGGCGATATTCAACAACGGTGCCAAGATCGCTTCAAGCGTCTGGCTCTTGTATGCCAGCACGCCAAAGATCAGGCCCAGCAAAACGGATAGCGGCGCCGCGACCATGACAAACGAGAGCGTTTCCATGGCGGGTTCCCATTGGCCGAAGACGGCGATGTAGATGGTCGCAAAGCAGGCCAACATCGCAAGCCAGATGCCATTCAGCGCATAACCCAATACGATGGCGGCGGCGGAAACGACGGTCCACGGCAGGGCGGGCCAATGGGCCCAGCTATTGTCCTGGACATAATCCCAACTTGTAAACGCGACAATGGTCTTGACGCCGCCGAGAAGGATTTCACGAATGAGTTGAATGCAAAAAAGGATGGCGCCCGAGATTGATCGGGTGATTTCCTTAAGCAGGGGCGTTTCTTCGAAATCTTCGATTTCTTCGTTATATTTCTCAATCGGCATCCAATCGAACATCATGTATTCGACGGAATCATTTACGATAGCCGGAACGCCGGCCAGATATGCGGGCAGTCGCCACAACAGATTGTTTTCCGATGGCTCAATCGTAAAACTGAGAATCAGGAATACAGCAACAAAAAACGAGAACTGGATCAGTTTTGAATGTCTGCTGAATTGAGTCATGATCACTCGCCGGCGGTCAATTCGCGTTCGATGGCGTTGCACTGATGTCGCCAAACAGGATGTGAACGATTGTCTTGTGCTTGAGAACACCGATGGTTTCATCGTTATCATTAACCACGGCGACCGGTTTCGACTCGTTCAATACGGCTTCCGCGACGGTTTCAATAATCGCGTTATGCGAAACTCTTAAATCGCTGAAATCGGCAACCTCGCCGATTTGCTCCATCACGTTCTTGCACTTCAACACTTTTTCGCGCGGCACGTCATTGGTGAATTTGGCGACGTATTCGGTCGACGGGTTAAGGACGATATTGGCAGGCGTATCAATTTGTTCGATGATGCCATCCTTCATGATGGCTATTCGGTCAGCCAGGCGCAGGGCTTCGTCGAAGTCATGCGTGACGAAGAGGATAGTTTTGTGCAGCATTTCCTGAAGCCGCAAGAATTCATCCTGCATTTCCTTTCGGATCAGCGGATCGAGGGCCGAGAAAGGCTCATCCAAGAACCAAATGTCAGGCTCCACCGCCAAAGATCTAGCGATACCGACCCGCTGTTGCTGGCCGCCGGAAAGCTGCCGCGGGAAATAGTTTTCCCGTCCACCAAGGTCAACGAGTTCGACCATGGCGGCGGCTCTATCGATGCTGTCTTTAGTGCTGATCCCTTTGACCTGCAAGGGGAAAGCGATGTTTTCCAGAACGGTTTTATGGGGCAGCAAGGCGAAGCTTTGGAAGACCATGCCCATCTTATTCCGACGAAGCTCGATCAGGTCTTTATCCTTCATGGCGAGCAAGTCCTCACCGTCGATATAAATTCTTCCTGCCGTCGTCTTGGTTAGCCTGGATATACAGCGCAGGAGGGTTGATTTCCCCGATCCTGACAGGCCCATAACAACCAGCATTTCCCCCTTGTGAACTTCAAAGGACGCATCGTTGACCCCAAAGATGCAACCGGCTTCTTGAAAGGCCTTTACATCAATATTGCCATTTGAACCCCGGACCATTCTTTCGGCGTTTTCACCAAAAATTTTATAGACGGAGTCGCATTTAATGACGGGATGATCTGCTGCTCCGGTGCCGTTTCTGGTCTCGTTCGTCATTGTTACGATCCTTACGATAGGCGTTCTCGCCAAATAGACAGAAACTCATATTGTAGCTCGTATTGAAGATGCTACCCCTCCCCCAGTCTCAGAGTCTAGGGGAGGGGCATGCAACGATCCGATACTCCTTATTGGAGGCGTTCGGAGTATCGCCCTCGAAAGCTTATTTAGTGAAAGCCATCCAAACGGCTTCGTTGTCAGCCAGCCATTTCTTGGCCGCATCTTGATGGCTCAATTTTTCGGTATCAACGAGCGCGGCCATTTGACCGATTTGCGCTGTCGTGAAGGATAATTTGCTGAAGGCTGAATAAGCTGCCGGATGTGTTTTCGGGAACTTATAATTAGCCGCCTTCTTCAACCAGCCTTTCGGCGAGCCGCAACTGCCGTCTCCACCGTCGGCGATTCTGCAGCCGTCCTGGTACGGTGGGAATTCGATGAAATCGAAACCGTCCGCGTCGGTAAAGTTCGGCGTCCAGTTAAACGTGATGATGCCACGCCCTTCCTTCTTTGCGGCGGCAAGTTCGGCCCAGATGGCGTCTGCGGAACCGGCAAACTTAACGACAAACTTATCGCCAAGCCCCAGCGCCTTAATACGATTGGGCATCAGGTCGCCATGCCAGCTTTGGGGGCCCTCCAGAATGCGGCCCTTGCCGCCGGAATCGGCCGTCGCGAAGACTTCGGCGCAATTTTTCAGGGCTTCCCAATTTGGCAGACCGGGGCAAAGATTTTTTTCGACGACATAATGAGGAACGCCGAGTTCTTCCAGAGTCGATGCCGAGTGGGTTCCGGCGTCGATCAGTCCGCCTTTCGCCATGGCGTTGTAGAACGATTTGCCGAAGGTGCTCTGCCAGACTTCATGGGAGATCGTAACGTCGCCATTGCGAATGGCTTCATAAACGGCCTGGGAATCGGCCGGCACGTATTCGACGTTATTGCCCAGGCTTTCAAAGATTCCGCCGATCACATAGGCCATCACGACTTGACTGGACCAGTTATGCGTCGGAATGCGAATCGGTTTGCTTGAATCCTTTGCCATCGCCTGACCCGCCATGGCGGTCAGGATCAGCGCGAAAATCCCCGCAACCAGCTTGTTCTTAAATTTTCTCACTTCTGCTCTCCTTGTTTCGGCGGCATTCCATCCAGGGGTTCTAGATGAAAAACCCGTTGGGTTTGCCGCCGCATGGTTGATTAATTCACACTTACGTTTTGTGCTTATGCTTCATTCAGTAGAGATTTTATGGGTTAATTGTGAAAAACATTCTCATGTCAGGTGAACCGCTTGTGTTAAGATGTGAAAAGTTTGTTACAACTGCCCGTGAGCGGTTACTGGGAGTCGGCATGACGGAACCACATCATATATTGATCATCGACGACGACGAGGTCACGCGGGCCAAGCTGGCGGGACATTTGGAAGTCGCGGGCTACCGGGTCAGCGAAGCCGTCGATGGGGCCGAAATGCAGCGCGCCCTGTCGCGCGATCCAGCCGATTTGATTCTTCTCGACATTAACCTGCCCGGTGAAGATGGATTGGACCTGACCCGTAAAATCCGCAACCGTTCGAATATCGGCATTATTCTGGTTACCAGCAGGACCGACGAAGTCGACCGCATCATCGGCTTGGAAATCGGCGCCGATGATTACATCACCAAGCCATTCAATCCGCGCGAGTTGTTAGCGCGGGTCAAGAGCGTTCTCAGGAGGGCCGCTCAGTCCGAACGCCCGTTGGGCCAGATGCGCCGTTTCTCCGGTTGGGGCTTCGACATGCTCAGCCGCCAGCTCGAATCCGCCAAGGGTGAGCGAGTTCCCTTGACGCGGGCCGAATACGAACTTTTATCCGCCTTCGTCAAGCGACCCGGCATCGTTTTAAGCCGGGACCGCCTGCTCGATCAATTGACCCACCGCATGGACGAGCCGGGTGACCGGACAATCGACGCCCTGGTCCGTCGCCTGCGCAAGAAGCTAGAGGCCGATCCGAAGATTCCCGAAATCATCATTACCGCCCATGGCGAAGGCTACGTCTTCGCGGCCGAGGTTTCAGGCTATTGAGATTGATTGAGCCGTTCCCAAAAGCCGCGTAATTCTTCGCTACTTTGGCGGTGAAGTATTTCGAAACCATCGAACAGGGCGCGCGCTGACTCGGCATTTTCCGCCATTGCTGCTTTTTCCAATTCCCGGGTCCGGGCCTCGATCAAGCGAAGCCCCAAAATGGACGCGCTTCCCATCAAGTTATGAGCTGTGTAGGCGACGCCCTGCCAGTCATGGGCGTCGAGAGCCTTGGCGAGTTCACCGACCTTGCCAGGGGAGGAATCCAGGAAGACTTCGACCATGCGTCCGGCCCTCTTAGGGCCAAGAGCGTCGAAATCATCTTTCAGGAGGTCGCAGTCCAGGATTGGCAACGGTGTTAAGTCTACTTCTACGCTTTCAGGCGGGGGCGCAGCCTCGCCGGACCTCGTACGATCGATTTGGGCTAGCATTTCCGCCAGCCGTTCCGGCACCACCGGCTTCCCGATAAAGGCGTCCATGCCGGCGTCAAGCACCAGGGCTGTTTCGTTTTCGAAGACATGCGCGGACATGGCGATAATGGGAATAGACTTTTTGCCGACGTCCTTCAGGTTTCGAATGTGCTCAGTTGTTTCGACGCCGTCAATCCCGGGTAGGGAAATGTCCATTAAAATGGCGTCGAACGGAATTTCTTTCACCCTGTCAATGGCCTCTTCGCCGGTTGTCACCAAGGCCACCCTGTGGCCCATCCTTTGCAGAAAGGTTTCAACGACAATGGCGTTGGTTTCATTGTCCTCGACGACAAGAACCGAAAGCGAACCGGCGTCGGAGCGCAGTGTATGTAAATCCACATTGGTATCGACAAGGGCCGCCTCGTCGCCCGGCTCGAACCAAGTGCTGAACCGAAAGCGGCTGCCTTTTCCGATTTCGCTTTCAACGGTAATCGCGCCGCCCATGGCTTCAACCAGGCGTTTGCAAATCGCCAGGCCCAGACCCGTGCCGCCGCGGCGGCGTGAACGCTGGACATCGGCCTGATAGAAAGCGTCGAACAACTTCCCGGTTTTCTCGGGCGCGATGCCGATGCCGGTATCGGAAACACTGACCTGCAAGCCGATATCACTCCCGCGCGGTTGTTCGGTCCTGGCGACCGATACCGAAACGCCGCCCTCATCGGTAAACCGCAGGGCGTTTCCGATGAGATTGAGCAGAACCTGGCTCAGTTTTCCGGAATCACCCCGGATAACGCGGGGAACGTCGTCGTCGATGTTGACATCCAGACTAAGTCCCTTCTCGGCAGCCCGGAACCGCATCAGGGAGATGATGTCCTCGAGAAGTTGGCGGACATCGAAATCCACTGCGGCGACGACGACCTCGCCGGATTCGATGCGGGTGTAATCCAGAATATCGTTGAGGATACTCAAAAGCGCCCGGCTCGAGGACCGCACGACGCCCAGGCGCTCGCGTTGCTTTTCCGGTAGCGGACTGTCGCCGACGATCCGCAGCATGCCGATGATTCCATTCATCGGGGTGCGAATTTCGTGGCTCATGGTGGCCAGAAAATCGGATTTCGCCCGGTTGGCCTGTTCGGCGCGCTCACGGGCCTTGGCGTGATTGTCAACGGCTTCTGAAAGCTGGACCGTGCGTTCCTCGACCAGTTCCTCCAGTTCATCCCGGTGCCGACGCAGCTCGATTTCCGTCTGTTCCCTTTCTTTCTCCAGGGCAAGCTTGGATATGGCCTGGTCCTTAAAGACGCCAATGGTGTCGGCCATCCGGGAAAGCTCGTCGCGACCGCCGGTCTCGACCGCGACGTCGAGTTCTCCGCCGGCCAACCGGCGCATGACGTTTTCCAACAACTTCAACCGCCGGATGACGTTGCGCTGGACGTAGAGCCAAATTATTAGAGCCGCGACAATGAGAGAGCCGACAGCTTGAATCAACAGCGTCGCGACGCCTGTCTCCACCGCCTGCTGGGCTTTCGATACCGTCGTGTCGGCGAGTTTCTGGGTTTGGTCGACAAGTCCCAAAAGGGTCGCGATCAGCGCCGATGACAGATTTCGGTTATCCGCCGCGGTCGTTTGGATCGACCCATTCAAGGAGAGTAGCCCCATGCGCAACCGGAACATGTTTACTTCGTCCTGCCTTGTTCCCGATTGCAACAGATCGACCAAACCGCGGGCGCGATGGCGGCGGGTCGGATCCGCGATGCCGTTGACCCGGCGTTCGAGAATGCGCAGGTTGCGAAGATAGCTTTCCTCAATACCGGTAATCTCATCCGTCGCTCCGGCCCGTTCGACCTGATTGAGCAGTAGCCCTATCTGGGACGCCCGCAAGCGTAGCTCGAACATCCGTTCAAGGGTGTAGACATCATTTTCCAGCAGACGGTCCAGGGCGTTCAGGGAATCGTCAATCCGGTCTTTCGATTCGACCAGTTCGTACAGGTTCGAAATAACCGCCGTGGTACCGGAGGATGCGTTAGAAACGAGGGTCTCCGACATATCGGATAAATTCTGCGCCGCCTCAAGCGAGGTCTGTACGGCTTTCGAAAGACGCTCGCTCAATGTGATCCGGCGGGCGATCAACGTGTTCAGACGGGCGATGTTTTCGATCAGTAGCTTGGCCATTTGCTGTAGCTTGGTTCTGTTCGCGTCCTGGATGCCAAAGCCGCCCAGACTCTCGAGCGCGTCTTGTAACTCCTGTGTCCGCTCGGATAGGGCCGCGGTCTCCAGACGCCGCGCCTGTTGCGAGGCAGCGCGGGTCAGCAAGGGGATGCGGTCGGTGATCCGCTTCGATATTTCGGCGATAATTCGGGCGTCGGCTGCCGCCGGCATAGCCTGCTCGACGACATTTTTCTGGGCATCCTCAACATCGCGCAGCTTCCACCAGCCAACGCCGCCTGAGGCAATGGACAATGCCGCAATACAGGCAAACGCCAAGATCAACCGTCCGGCAATTCCAATGGGCTGGATCATTGTTTTCATCAATACCCGCTAGCAGAGGCTCGTAATTTACATCATAATCCCGGGCCATGCGCTACTGGCAACCCTATTTGACCTATTTGCGTGGCGTCGTGTTGTTCCTGTTCGCAATAATGGCGACGCCATTGCCGGTTTACGCCGGGGAGGATTCGTGGTTTCTGGAGACTTGGGAAAGGCCTTTCGATTATTCCAGTCCATCGCGGATGATTGAATATCACCCCCTCGATTCGGCCTCCAATAAATGGCGGATTTGTGCCGCTTATCCTCACCTCAAGGACTCCTATTGGCTGAGTGTCAATTACGGCATGGTCGAGGAGGCCAAGCGTTTGGGCGTCTCCCTGCGCGTCGTCGAGGCCGGCGGGTATCCCAATCTTGCGCGTCAAATTGACCAGGTCCGGGAATGTACAGCCAAGAACACGGACATTCTGGTCGTCGGAACGGTCAGCTTCGAGGGATTGACATCGACCCTTAAAGACATCGCCAGTCGCATCCCCGTCGTTGCGGTGGTCAATGACATCGCCGACGAGGGCATTACCGCAAAAACCGGCGTTTCGTGGATTTCCATGGGCCGGCATATTGGTGAATTCCTCGCCCGCGCGCACCCCAAGGGTTCCGCTCCGGTTCGGATCGCCTGGTTCCCCGGTCCCCTGGGTTCGGGTTGGGTGCCGTTTGTCGAGGATGGGTTCCGCTCAGCCCTCGTAGGCAGTTCCGCCGAAATCGTCACCACAAAATATGGCGACACGGGTAAGGAAATCCAGTTGGTCCTGATCGAGGAAGCGCTGGAGGAATGGCCCGATATCGATTATATCGTCGGTAGCGCGGTGACCGCTGGGGCGGCGGTCAGTGTGCTCAGGGCCAAAGGTTTTTCCGAGCGGATCAAGGTTCTCGCCGATTACTTCACCCACGCCGTCTATCGCGGTATCAAGCGCGGCAAAATTCTGGCTGCCCCCACGGACTTCGCCGTCGTTCAGGGCCGCTTAGGGATAGAACAGGCGGTGCGTGTTCTTGAGAATAAGTTATCCCTGAAACATGTGGGGCCGGCAATCGAACTCGTCGAAACGAACAATGTAAACGAGATCGGAACCTATCAATCTCTAGCCCCCGCAACGTTCACACCCACATTCATTATCGAATAAAATTGAGCCTGAACTGTGCTTCCTAAAGCTATTGTCCAGTCTTCAGAAAAAACAAATACTTTCTTCATGTTAGAAAATTATTGAGTCCGCTTGTTGGCTAATAGCGGCTGTTCCTGACCTCACCGTCAATACGTCTGCTGTCAGCACCATAGCGGACTTTTGATCCTTTTTCGATAGCATTTCGAACGACCGTGTGCATGGTGGCGCAATTATGGTTCCTTCGATTTATTCAATGAATCATACCCAAGGGTCGCCAACCAGACATATCTCGGGATTTCGATATCGCCTTTCTCATAATTGATTATCTGGCGGCGGTCTTTGAACCCCAACTCCGTGGCGCACTGCTCTTGGGTCATGCCGTGACGCTTTCGCCAGCGTTTGAATGTCTCGGGGGTCATCATTTGGCGGCTCCATTATAATTGCGCCAATCTTATCCCAACTGGGAACCGTGGAACATTTTAATAAGCCAGCGGATTGGTACACCACGTTTCACCGGCGAAATTGAATTCCCGCAGGCTACCTTCGGACTCGCAATCGCGAACCAGCTTGGCGGGATCAAAATTTGCATGGAATTGTTCGGAGATACCGTGGAAGAAACCGGTTTGTTCAATCAAGCGTCCAACCCAATCTTCCTTGGTGCCATGGTAAATGGTTATGCCGTCACGGATGGCTTCCAATCCTTGTGACAGGCTTAAACCATTTTCATGCACTAGAAACCATAGCCCGACTTTTTCATCAAAGGTCAGGTGTTGGATTTCATCGAACCAAACGGTCAAGTTGGCTTGATTTATTGTCTCTTCTTTCGGTTTTAAACCTCCGCCTTCAGGCGGAAATAGGCTTTAGCCGTCCTTACTCAATATTCTGTCTCCTTAAAATGAGGGTGCGACGTCAGGTCTTGGACCCTCATTTTAAGGAGACAGAATATGAGCTACACGACAGGGTGTCATACGGTTTTTCATCATCGCTACCATATTGTTTGGGTTCCCAAATACCGTTACAAAGTTCTGCAGGGAGAAATACGAGAACGAATACGCACCATTATTCGGCAGATTTGCTCGGAACTCGGCGTGGAAATTATCAGCGGTGTCCTCTCAAGAGATCATGTCCATATGTTTGTCGAAATTCCGCCGCATATTGCCGTCAGCAAGTTCATGCAGAGAGTAAAGGGACGCACGTCACGAAAAATCCAGCAGGAATTTCCGGCATTGCGCAAACGCTACTGGGGTCGGCGTTTTTGGGCCCGGGGCTACTTCTGCACCACAAGTGGCAACATAACGGATGATGTTATCCTCCAATATCTGGGGCAGCATGCTGAGCCCCATTAGATGGCTTCAGGCCAGTTCCGAACCTACCGGCATCAGCCGGTAGTGGTTCAGTTTCAGGCCAGCGAAGAGTTCCAGATCGATCTGGTTGCCCCTAATGATTTGCAGTTCGTAGTTTTCTGTCCCGAACAGGCAATGCCGGTGGTCATATTCACCGTTGTAGGAATTAAGATCAGTGAAAATAAAACCGGTTATTGCTGCGTCACGAGGGCTGGCGTAGAAGATGGTTTGGGTGGTCATGACAAGGGTTCCTTCCTTGTGGTGATTGCCAAGGGGTGGTCGGTGTTCAAGCACCTTCCATCCCGTTTCATGACCGGACGTTCGCTCTCGTCGGAATCTGAGTCCAGTCTAAAATGTTTGAATTGGTGGGGGGATAGGTGGAGCACTTAGTTGAGCAATAACAATAAGATAGCGACAGATCGCCCAGAATGGCGACGTCATTCATAGAGGTAGGGTTGGTGCCTAAAACCTGACATAGGCGTTCCTGGGGCGACTGTCGGCGACGTCGGGGTGTTTTGTCGGTGGAGTTAGGGTTTTAGGTCGCGTCCGAGGGCAGATTTAGCCAATTTGGTTATATGTTGTTGGCTTTTTTGTTTGGATTTTAGGCCTTGTTTGGCGGAACTGTGGAGAGCGGTGGCGTACTTGTTTTTTGTCTCGGCTTTGGTTTGGGCGATTTCGGCACGTAACTGATCGAGCTCAAGAGTTAACCGAGCAATTTCCAAAGCTTCAACCTTCCATGAATTATCTGAATACATAATGCTGCGGATCAGGTCTCTTTCCTGTTCCTGTTGTTCATCTTTGGCAGCTTGATTTTTCATTTTATGCAGATTGCGCAGGGTCAAAGGTTGCGATGGCGATACTTTATAGTCTTCAGATATGAACTCGTGTGCTCTCATGTCGATATCTCTCTCCTTCAATCTATTTATCAAGAAGTATCGATGGTGATGTATTTTTCTCCCGAAAAATCTCATAAAATATTCTGGTTGCGTATAAAAACTATACGGGTTATATTGTGCGATCAGTAAAAAAAGTTTACGCATTGTTAGGGAGAGCATGTCTGCAAATCGATCAACTATAAAAGGAGCTAGCCACTCCCCACGCGACTTGCGTTGGGGAGTTGAGCGCCGTCTCGAATTTGCTGAATTTCGCATTGTCTGGGATGGTAGGCTTAATCGGAATGACATCACCGAATTTTTTGGAATTTCAACGCCGCAGGCAGCAGCCGACATAAGTCGTTATCAGGAACTTGCCCCAAATAACATCACCTACGATAAGAGCGCTAAGTGTTACATCCAAGGCAAGGCCTTTAAGCCCGTTTTTTTAACAGCCGATGCTCAACGCTATCTTGCGCAGCTTCAGTCAATAACTGATGGAATTTTGACTGCGGATGAAACATGGATTTCCCGTTTACCGTCGTTTGATGCCGTTCCGGTTTTGCGTCGTGAAATCAAAACAGATCATTTGAGCGGCATTCTTGAAGCTATTCATTCGACCAGCGCCATTAATATCAAGTACCAGTCCATGACTCAGCCTGAACCTACGTGGCGGTGGATTTCTCCTCATGCCCTGGGTTTTGATGGGTTTCGCTGGCATGCCCGGGCCTTCTGCCATATCGATAGCATCTTCAAAGATTTTCTTTTACCCAGAATCCAAGGAGTCCGTGGCACCAAAGAATGTGAAATTGATTCTAATTCCGATGAAGCATGGCACTCCTATGTGACCGTGCAAATCGGGCCGCATCCCAATCTGAATGAAAATCAAAAACGGGTTGTCGAGGTGGACTATGGAATGAAAGATGGCGCACTAGGGATCACAACGAGAAAAGCGTTCCTGTACTACGTTCTAAAACGCTTCAGCCTAGACCTGCCCCTAGGTACCCGCTCTGCTAAAGATCAACACATCGTTCTGCTGAATAGTGAAGAGATTGATGGTGCATTTGCTGTTGCTGAGCAGAGGAAAGTTGGATGAGTGAAGTTGAAGCAACAAGACTCGAAGATCTAAAGCCAAACGCCTCTGTTTCAGGGTTGACCCCTTCAGGAAAGGCAAAAGTCGTTAGCGTTGAATGGTTCGGCGATCAGGCTATTAAGGTCATCTTTGAAGATGCAAATGGAGCAGTACAAGATCGCATTGTTTACCGTGACGAAGAGCATTCTCTTGAAGTCACCTCTGCTGGACAAATGTGGACATTCGACGCTGATGGTGGGCTGCTGCGTCTGGTTACTGAAGCGAACCGCATAAAGCTTGCCCATCATTTTGATCCATACCTTGCGATCCACACCAGCCTCGTCCAACCTCTCCCTCACCAAATTACCGCTGTTTACGGAGAAATGTTGCAACGCCAGCCACTGCGCTTCTTGCTGGCGGATGATCCTGGGTCCGGCAAGACAATTATGGCTGGGCTATTGATCAAAGAACTCATCGCACGTGGTGATATTGAAAGATGTCTGGTTGTAGCCCCTGGCGGCCTTGTCGAACAATGGCAGGACGAACTGGGGGAAAAATTCAATTTGGAATTTGACATCCTCAGTCGGGACATGATCGAGAACTCCCGTTCAGGTAATCCATTTAATGACCGCAATCATCTGATTTGCCGATTGGACGTCCTCGCTCGTAATGAAGAGCTTCAGGAAAAACTGATTCGTTCTCAGGAGTGGGACATCATTATCTGCGACGAAGCCCACCGCATGTCCGCCAGTTATTTTGGCGGTGACGTAAAATATACGAAACGTTATCAGCTTGGCCAAAAGCTCGGGCAAATCTGCCGCCATTTTTTGCTCATGTCGGCAACACCACATAACGGAAAGGAAGAAGACTTTCAGTTGTTCATGGCGCTGCTTGACGGTGATCGCTTCGAGGGACGCTTTCGTGATGGCGTCCACTATGCCGATACCGAAGACATGATGCGCCGTTTAACCAAGGAAGAACTTCTCAAATTCGACGGTACCCCGCTTTTTCCTGAGCGCCGCGCTTATACGGTCAAGTACGATCTTTCGGACGAAGAGGCGTCACTGTATGCCGCCGTAACCGAATATGTTCGCACTGAAATGAATCGCGTCCTGAGATTCGCCGAAACAGAAGGAAAAAAGAGAAACAACGTCGGCTTCGCATTGCAGATTCTTCAACGCCGTCTGGCATCATCTCCTGCTGCGATACATCAATCCTTAAAACGTCGCCGGGAACGCTTGGAAAACGAACTCGCCGAGGCACGGCTCATTGCTCGTGGAAAGAAAGTGTCCTTCTCCTCGACGAGCACATTGCTTAGCGATGAGGTGCTAAGAAATATTGATGAGTACGATGAAGAAGAAGTTGAAGACTTCGAGGACGTCATCTCGACATCGGCGACTACAGCCGAAACCATTGAGCAACTTGAAATCGAAGTTGATACCCTAATTAACCTGGAACAGCAGGCGCTGAGAGTTCTTCGTTCTGGCAAGGATACGAAGTGGCTGCAGCTCAATAAGATCCTTGATGATGATCTGATGATCGACAGCGATGGCATTCGCAGGAAGTTGATTATCTTCACGGAGGCGAAAGATACACTCAATTACCTCGCAGACAAAATCCGTACTCGCTTAGGAGTTCCAGAAGCAGTTGAGGTGATTCATGGAGGTGTTACACGGGAAGATCGCCGCAAGACCATCCATCGTTTCATGCAGGACAAAAGTTTGATGGTGCTTGTCGCCAACGATGCTGCTGGCGAAGGCGTCAACCTGCAACGCGGTCATTTGATGGTTAACTATGATCTGCCATGGAACCCAAACAAGATAGAACAGCGCTTTGGCCGTATTCACCGAATTGGTCAGACGGAGGTTTGTCACTTATGGAATCTAGTGGCTGCCGAGACCCGTGAAGGTGAAGTCTACGGACGTTTGCTAGAAAAATTGGAGACGGCACGTAGTGCGTTGAAGGGTCGTGTTTACGATGTCCTTGGCGAACTCTTTGAAGGCACGTCCCTCAAAGACCTCCTATGGGAAGCTATTCAATATGGTGAACGTGAAGATGTAAAAGCCGCTCTTTTCAAGAAAATTGATGGAGCAGTCGATTACCAACATATCGAAGAGTTGATAAAGAAACGCAAGCTAACCGACGACATGATGCCCGAATCCGCCGTTGAAGAAATCCGGCTTGAGATGGAAAGAGCCGAAGCACAGCGATTGCAACCCCATCACATTCAGAGTTTCTTTATCGAAGCATTTCAACATCTGGGCGGACGCATAAAAATGCGTGAAGAAGGTCGGTTTGAGATCACTCACGTCCCGGTCAAAATCCGGGAACGTGATCGCTTGATCGGAATTGGTTCTCCCGTTCAAAAACGTTTGGAGCGCATCTGCTTCGATAAGGAAAATATTAACCAGCAGCCAGTTGCTGAGTTTGTTTGCCCCGGTCATCCACTACTCGAATCGGTCATCAGCATCATCCGCGAACAATACGGACACCTAATGAAACAAGGTGCGGTAATGGTGGATGAGACTGACCTAGGCGAAAACATCCAGGCTGTATTCCTCATGGAACACGGTATAGAGGACGGGCGAAAGACTAGCTCCGGAATGCCTCAAGTAATCTCCCAACGTTTGCAATTCGCCAACATATCGGAAGACGGAACAGTCTCAAATTCAGGCATAGCGCCTCACCTGAATCTACGAGCCGCATCCGCTGAAGAAATAATATCTATGCAGGATCATATATCAGCAGAATGGTTGGCTGATGATCTGGAATCAAAGGTAAAAATGTTTGCGACAATCGAATTGGCGCAGGCTCATCTGAGAGAGATCAAATCCCGCCGGTTGCCGGAAATCGAAAAAATTCAGCAGGAAGTACAAATACGCCTTCAGAAGGAAATCAATTATTGGGATGGTCGTGCCGGAGAGCTTAGAGAAGAAGCCCAGGCCGGAAAAAAAACCCGCCTAAACTGGGAAAATGCCCAGCGACGGGCGGAAGATTTGGCCGAACGCCTACAACGACGAATGGATCAACTCGAAGCGGAGAAGTTCATTACCTCTACGAGTCCTGTTGTACGCGGGGGTCTTGTTGTCATCCCGCAAGGTCTTTTGGATAAACACATTGGTGATGAATCAGAAACCGGTTCTCCCAAAGGTTTCGCTGAGAATGCCGCCAGCCGTCGTGAGATCGAACTCAAAGCCATGGACGCCATTATGGAAACGGAACGCGTGTTGGGGAACGAACCCTTAGACGTCTCGGCACAGAAGGTTGGTTACGACATCGAGTCATTCGACCCATCAACAAGACGGTTGCGCTTTATTGAGGTTAAAGGTCGCATCGATGATGCCGACACCATTACGGTCACTCGCAATGAAGTCATCACATCTCTGCACAAGCCCAATGATTACATCCTTGCAATTGTTCAGGTGAATGCAGAGTTTGTTCACCAACCGCGATATGTATGGCAACCTTTTACCAAAGAACCAGAATTCGGCGTGCCGTCGCAACAATTTGAACTTAAGCACTTGCTCGGCAAGTCGGAGGCACCACGATGAACATCACTAAAGGTCTAATCATTGCCGATCCATGGATTAGGCGCTTTTTCGAAGACAACGCTGCAGCAGCAGGGGATCGGGTTACTGTGACTCCCTATCGATATCGCGTGCGACTCAGCAAATCAGTTGGAATACAAAAATGACGGAACAAATTTACAAAAAGAAGCTTATTGAAGTGGCTATTCCACTGGAGGCGATTAACAAGGGCTCTGCATATGAAAAAATGCCTGGGATTGGACCCCACCCTAGGGGGATTCATCTATGGTGGGCTAGGCGTCCTCATGTCGCGTGCCGCAGCATTTTGTTCGCTCAGCTGGTAGATGACCCATCAAGCCATCTCGATAAATTCCCAAACGAAGCAGACCAACAACAGGAGCGTGATCGGCTATTTAAAATTATCATTGCTTTGGCAGATTGGAAAAATAGTACTAACGAAAAAGTTCTAAAACAGGCTCAAGAAGAGATAAATAAAAGCTGCAACAATAACCCTCCATTTATATATGATCCATTTTCAGGCGGAGGCTCAATACCGTCCGAAGCTCAACGGCTGGGTTTGCGAGCTCACGGCAGCGATCTAAACCCTGTAGCGGTGATGATCGCCAAAGCAATGATCGAAATACCTCCGCGGTTTAAAGATAAAAAACCCGTTCATCCAGGCGGGCCGGAGAAACTCCATTATCGAAACGCCGAAGGAATAGCAGAAGACGTTAGATATTATGGTCAATGGATGCGGGACCGTGCCAAAGAGTTAATTGGAGACCTATACCCAGATGTAACGTTTCCGATAGAGCGTGGTGGCGGGAAAATGACCGTAAACACTTGGTTGTGGGTACGCACCGTGCCAAGCCCAGACCCGGCGTACTCAGGAACGCCGGTGCCGTTGGCCTCTAGTTTTCTACTTAGCTCAAAAAAAGGAAAGGAGGTTTGGGTAGAGCCAGCAGTTGACCGCGCCGGAAAATCATATGACTTCCGTATTTGCTCTGGGCAAGATAAAGAAGCCATCAAAATTGCTAAAAAGGGCACCAAAGCAGGCCAAGCAAAATTTCGGTGCTTGTTTTCAGGAGCCGCCATCTCAGGAGATTATATAGATAAAGCTGCCGCTAATGGACAAATGGGCGTACGCTTAATGGCCGTGGTCGCAAATGGGAAACGCGAACGAGTTTACCTCGAGCCAGATGAAATGCAGGTATCCATTGCGCAGGATAAGACGGAGGAATTTATCCAGGCGAACAATCTTACATCAAAATTTCCCGAAGATAATTGTCGTGGAACTTTTGCAAGTAATGCGCAGGGGCGACGTTATGGGTTTAATCAATTTCAGGACTATTTCACAAAAAGGCAATTAGTTTCACTGACAATATTCGGTGATCTAGTCGCTGATGTTTGTATAAAAGTACGCAATGATGCGTTAACTGCAGGCACATCAAGTGACCCCACATCATTGCAACATGGCGGGTCAGGTTCTGATGCTTACGCCGAAGCAATATGCGTCTATCTAGCTTTTGCAATTGACAGAGCCGCTGACTTTAATAACTCCCTTACAGGATGGCGTTCTGCAAACGAAAAAATAATGTATCTTTTTAGCAGGCAAGCGATCCCAATGGTGTGGGACTTCGGCGAAGCGAATATACTTCAAGAAGGGGTGGGAAGTTTCCATGGAATCGTAAATTATCAGTCGAAATGTATTGAAAAGTTGTATTTTAATAATGATGGTGTCAGTACGCAGCTGAATGCGGCTGACGTAAAATACCCAGAAAATACAGTTGTCTCTACAGATCCGCCTTATTACGACAACATTGAATATGCTGCGCTTTCAGACTTTTTTTATGTTTGGATGCGCCGACATTTGAAGCCTTTTTTCCCTGGCATTTTTGAAGGCTTGCTGGTGCCAAAGGAAGAGGAGCTTGTCGCTACGACCTATCGCCACGGCAGTAGAGGTGCAGCGGAATCGTTCTTTCTGAACGGCATGACCAAAGCAATCACGAATATGGCTGAACAAGTTTCATCAGATTATCCGATGACGATATATTACGCTTTCAAACAAAGTGAAGTTGAGCAGGAAGGTATTTCGTCAACCGGTTGGGCAACATTCTTGCAAGCGGTATTGTCGGCAAATCTTAGTATTGTGGGAACTTGGCCTATTCGTTCTGAGCAAACATATCGGATGGTCGCCAGCGGAACAAATGCGCTCGCGACTTCTGTGGTTTTGGTGTGTCGGAAGCGTCACATCAAAGCAGAAACGGTAACTCGAGCTGAATTCATTCGTGCGTTGAAGCAGGAGTTGCCGCTGGCTATGCATGAGCTTCAGAAAGCAAATATTACACCTGTTGATATGCCGCAGGCCTCAATTGGCCCGGGTATTGGAGTGTACAGCCGTTACAAGGCTGTTCTGGAAAGCGATGACTCTCCGATGACAGTCAAGACAGCTCTGCAAATTATTAATAGCGAACTTGATACTTTCCTTTCTGAGCAGGAAGGCGAGTTCGATGCGGACACTAGGTTTGCTGTCACTTGGTTTGAGCAAAATGGAATGAAAGCAGGAAATTTTGGAGATGCTGATAATCTAGCTCGTGCACGCGGTCTTTCCGTCGACAGTGTCAAACACGCTGGCATTATTGAGGCCGCAGCAGGCAAGGTTCGTCTCTTAGCCCGTGACGAGCTGGACGTCGACTGGACACCAGCCAATGATACTCATCTCACCATTTGGGAGTGCACGCAGCACCTTATTAGAGCGCTCCAGAATGGGGGTGAATACGCGGCTGCCATCCTGCTTAAACAGGTGGGACTGGAAATGGCAGATGCTTCTCGTGACCTAGCTTATCGTCTCTATGATATGTGTGACAAACAGGGGGAGGCCAAAGAGGCGAGTGCATACAATTCACTGATAGCAATTTGGCCAGACCTGACAGCACAAGCGGCAACAATAACAGATGACCAGCTTGTGAAAACTGGCAACCAGATGAGTATGCTTTAGGCATTTTGGGGGAAGATCAATGGCCAAATCAACACGACAATATGTATTCGAGGGAATGGAGCTTCTGCCTGAAGGCTTGGTATCCTTTGTGGAGAAACGCCTTGAGTCCAGCATTACTGGCCATTGGCAAGTAGTGGTTCTTGAGCGCTATCGCGGACTACGTCCGAATAGCGATGGCGAAATCAATTGGGACCAGCAAGCCCTTTTGAGGGTAATGGACATTTTTTGGAATGAAGCATTTCGGGATGTGCTGGGCCGCACAGAACGTTCGTTCGTTTCCGAACTTATGGAGGTGCGCAACAAAGTCGCCCACAACGAGAAGTTTTCTTACGATGATGCTGAACGGGCATTGGACACCATCCGGCGTTTGTTGATGTCAGTAAGCGCCTCGAAAGCAGCCGAAAAAATCGAAGGCATGCGAGACGAGGTGTTGCGGATAAAGTTCCGAGAACTGGTTCGAAACGAAGAACGTAAAAAGACCCACAAGTTCGATATATCCGTTGAGACGGTGGCTGGTTTGAAGCCATGGAGGGAGATTGTTACGCCTCATGATGACGTCGCCACAGGCGAATTCCAGCAAGCTGAGTTTGCTGCCGATTTAGCCAAGGTTTATAACGGTAGCGCCCCAAAGGAATATCGCGATCCCCAAGAATTCCTCGCCCGTACCTACCTTACGGATGGTCTTCGCACACTCTTGCAGAGGGCGGCAAAAAGACTATCAGGCAGCGGTGGTGATCCTGTTGTTGAACTGCAAACCAATTTTGGTGGCGGCAAGACCCACTCCATGCTGGCTCTTTACCACATGGTGGGGGCAGACAACGCGAAGGACCTGCCTGGAGTTGATCAGCTTCTTGAAGGTGAAGGTCTAACTGTTCCCAAAGATGTTAAGCGTGCTGTTCTAGTTGGAACATCTCGAGGACCTCAGGATGTCATTGTCACAGATGACGGGCTGGAAATTCGCACTACTTGGGGAGAGATGGCTTGGCAGCTTGGTGGGAAAGCCGGTTATGACCTTGTGGCCGACTGCGACAAAAACGGAGTTGCTCCCGGATCAAATCTTCTAGAGACACTCTTCACAACATACAGCCCATGCTTGATCCTGATCGATGAATGGGTCGCTTATTTACGACAGATTTATAAGACTGAAGGATTGCCCTCAGGTACATTTGACGCAAATTTAAGCTTTGTTCAATCCCTCACAGAAGCTGTGAAGGCATGTCCTCAGGCTCTTTTAATGGCTTCTCTTCCCGCATCCCAAATTGAAGTAGGGGGCGATGGCGGAAAGGAGGCTCTTGATCGACTGAAGCAAACATTCAGCCGGGTGGAATCGTCTTGGCAGCCTGCAACGCTAGAAGAAAGCTATGAAATCGTGCGCCGCCGCTTGTTTAAGGAAGTGACAAGTGATATGGCTCCGCATAAGGACAACACGCTCAAGCAGTTTGGAAAACTGTATCGGGAAAACACAGACACCTTCCCGGCTGGTTGCGACACCGAGGAATACAAACGCAAGATGGAGAAGGCATTCCCTATCCATCCGGAACTCTTCGACCAGCTATATGAAACATGGGGAGCTATTGAGAAGTTCCAGCGAACACGTGGCATTCTTCGCCTCATGGCGCAGGTTATACACCAGCTTTGGATGGACAATGACAAGTCCGTCATGATCATGCCAGCGAGCGTGCCGATGCGCTGGACTGGTTCGATGCCATCGGGGC